>Ga0247608_10004179_pt1 | contig 16361 bp, 24 predicted proteins | sample 176DNAGHGlowgp2_FD_193490 | JGI IMG/M metagenome (GOLD analysis project Ga0247608, IMG submission 193490) | Sheep rumen microbial communities from Palmerston North, Manawatu-Wanganui, New Zealand - 1766 DNA GHGlow gp2 | ecosystem: Host-associated > Mammals > Digestive system > Stomach > Rumen ... | reverse complement strand
TGTCAAAGACAAAGAGATGGAGATTAGTTCAAATCGTAGAAAAAGCTAAGTAATTATGATACAGACAGAATCAAGACTTACAGTAGCTGACAACAGCGGTGCACGCGAGGCTCTCTGCATCCGTGTACTGGGCGGCACCAAGCGCCGTTATGCCAGCGTAGGTGATATCATCGTCGTCTCTATCAAGAACGCGATCCCTACAAGTGACGTGAAGAAGGGTGCAGTATCAAAGGCTTTGGTTGTTCGCACAAAGAAGGAGATCCGCCGTGCTGATGGCTCTTACATCCGCTTCGACGACAATGCCTGTGTGCTGCTGAACAATGCCGGCGAGCTTCGCGGCAGCCGTATCTTCGGCCCCGTTGCCCGTGAGCTCCGTGCCGTGAACATGAAGGTCGTTTCTTTGGCACCTGAGGTACTTTAATATTTAAATGATTAAGAGAAATGGCAAAGTTCAATATTAAGAAAAACGATACAGTCATCGTTCTGGCCGGTGAGGACAAGGGCAAGACTGGTAAGGTGCTGAAGGTGATGGCCGACAAGGAGCGTGCTCTCGTAGAGGGTGTGAACATGGTCAACAAGAGCGCCAAGCCAAGTGCCAAGAATCCTCAGGGAGGCTTTGTGAAGATGGAGGCTCCTATTCACATCTCAAATATTAGTTTGATTGATCCGAAGAGTGGCAAGGCTACCCGTGTCGCCATCAAGCGCGAGGGCAAGAAGGTCGTTCGTATCGCTAAAAAGTCAGGGGAGGAGATTAAGTAATGGCAAATACAGCACAGTTAAAGTCAGAGTACAAGGAGAAGATTGCTCCTGCTCTGAAAAAGCAGTTCAACTACACTTCAACGATGCAGATTCCTGTCCTGAAGAAGATTGTTGTCAACCAGGGTCTGGGTGACGCTACACAGGATAAGAAGATCATCGACGTAGCTATCAACGAGATTACCGCTATCTGCGGTCAGAAGGCTGTTGCAACCTATTCAAAGAAGGATATTGCAAACTTCAAGCTTCGTAAAAAGATGCCTATCGGCGTGATGGTAACTCTGCGTCGTGAGCGTATGTACGAGTTCCTCGAGAAGCTTGTTCGCATCGCTCTTCCTCGTATCCGCGACTTCAAGGGTATCGAGAGCAAGTTCGACGGCCGTGGTAACTACACACTGGGTATCCAGGAGCAGATTATCTTCCCGGAGATCAATATCGATTCAGTAGATCGCATCCAGGGTATGAACATCACCTTCGTAACGTCTGCACAGACTGACGAGGAGGGTTATGCACTGCTCAAGGCTTTCGGTCTTCCATTCAAGAACGCTAAAAACGACTAAGAGATATGGCAAAAGAATCAATGAAGGCCCGCGAAGTGAAGCGCGCCAAGCTCGTTGCCCGCTACGCAGAGAAGCGTGCGGCCCTGAAGAAAATCATCGCTACTGCTGACGTGAATACGGAGGAGGGCGCTATGGCTGCCTACGAGGCTGCCCGCAAGCTGCAGAGCATTCCCCGCAACGCCAATCCCATCCGTCTGCACAACCGTTGTAAGATTACGGGCCGTCCCAAAGGATACATGCGCCAGTTCGGCCTCTCTCGTATCCAGTTCCGCGAGATGGCATCAAGTGGTCTGATTCCCGGTGTGAAGAAGGCTAGCTGGTAATCCAGAGAAGAGACATTTTATTTATTTAATATTGTCGGGGCAGTCCCGATTAATTAAAAACTCAATTTTATGACAGATCCAATAGCAGATTATCTGACAAGACTCAGAAACGCCATCATGGCACACCATCGTGTCGTTGAGGTTCCTGCGTCAAACTTGAAGAAGGAAATCACAAAGATCCTCTTCGAGAAGGGTTACATCCTGAACTACAAGTTCATTGAGGATGGTCCTCAGGGTACTATCAAGGTTGCTCTGAAGTATGACCCTGCAACTCGTGAAAATGCCATCAAGTGCCTGAAGAGAGTATCCACTCCGGGTCTCCGCAAGTACACTGGCTACAAAGAGATGCCGAGAGTAATTAACGGACTGGGTATTGCAATTTTATCCACGTCTAAAGGTGTAATGACAGACAAAGAGGCTGCCGACCTGAAAATCGGTGGTGAGGTTCTTTGCTACGTATATTAATTGGAGGATAGAATATGTCAAGAATAGGAAAATTACCAATTAGTATCCCTGCAGGCGTTACCGTTGCTCAGGATAAGGATGGTATCGTTACCGTGAAGGGCCCCAAGGGTGAACTTTCTCAGAAGGTTGACTCTTCTATCAAGGTTAAGATTGAGGATGGCCACGTAACATTCGAGATTGATGAGAACAGCCCTGTTAACGTTAAGCAGAAGCAGGCTTTCCATGGTCTCTATCGTGCGCTTGTCAATAATATGGTTGTAGGTGTGAGCGAAGGTTACAAGAAGGAGATGGAGCTCGTAGGCGTTGGCTACCGCGTGTCCAACCAGGGTAACATCATCGAGTTCGCTCTGGGTTATACGCACCCCATTTTCATCCAGCTTCCTAAGGAGGTGAAGGTTGAGACCAAGATGGAGCGTAACCAGAATCCCCAGATTATCCTCGAGTCATGCGACAAGGCACTGCTCGGTCTGATTTGTGCTAAAATTCGTTCTTTCCGTATGCCTGAGCCTTATAAAGGAAAGGGTATCTTGTTCAAGGGTGAGGTTATCCGTCGTAAGTCGGGTAAATCAGCATCAGCTAAGTAATCTTAGTAATTGAAAGTTGAAAATTGAAAATTAAGAGATTATGACAACGAAGAAAGTAGAAAGACGAATTAAGATCAAATATAGAATTCGTAAGAACGTGTTCGGCACAGCCGAGCGTCCTCGTCTGAGCATCTTCCGCAGCAACAAGCAGATCTATGCTCAGGTGATTAATGATTTGGAAGGTAAAACACTTGCATCTGCATCCTCACTGGGTCTCGAGGCTATGCCTAAGATCCAGCAGGCTGAGAAGGTTGGTGAACTGGTGGCCAAGAAGGCTCAGGAGGCTGGCGTTACCGCTGTAGTCTTCGACCGTAACGGTTATCTTTATCACGGCCGCGTGAAGTCTCTCGCAGACGCAGCTCGTAAAGGTGGACTTAATTTCTAAACGATTATGGCAATGAAAAATGTTAAAGTAAATAGTGACGTAGAGTTGAAAGACAGACTGGTTGCCATCAACCGTGTAACGAAGGTAACCAAGGGTGGTCGCACCTTTACATTCGCAGCCATCGTTGTTGTCGGTGACGGCAACGGCATCATCGGCTGGGGTCTTGGTAAGGCTGGTGAAGTTACCGCCGCTATCGCCAAGGGTGTTGAGGCTGCCAAGAAGAACCTGGTGAAGGTTCCTGTACTCAAGGGTACTATCCCTCACGAGATGGAGGCCCGCTTCGGTGGTGCACAGGTATTCCTGAAGCCGGCAGCAGCCGGTACTGGTCTGGTGGCCGGTGGTGCTATGCGTGCTGTACTGGAGAGTGTAGGTGTAAAGGATGTGCTCGCCAAGTCTAAGGGTTCATCTAACCCCCACAACTTGGTAAAGGCAACTATCACCGCCCTGAGTCAGATGCGCGACGCCTATACCGTGGCTGGCACTCGTGGAATCAGTATGGAGAAAGTTTTTAGAGGATAAAGGAGAACAAGACTATGGCAACAATTAAGGTAAAACAGATTAAGAGTAAGATCGGTTATCCGGTAGACCAGAAGCGTACGCTCCAGGCTCTCGGCTTGCGTAAAATCTCCCAGGTTGTTGAGGTAGAGGATACTCCTTCAATCCGTGGTATGATTCGCAAGGTACACCACCTGGTGACCGTTGTTGAGTAATTAACATTTAAAAAGTAGATTCGATTATGAAACTGAATAATTTAAAGCCGGCTGAGGGTTCTACTCATTCACGTCGTCGTATCGGTCGCGGACCTGGTTCAGGTCTGGGTGGTACTTCTACTCGTGGTCACAAGGGTGCCAAGGCCCGTTCTGGTTATAAGAGAAAGATTGGTTTCGAAGGTGGTCAGATGCCTCTCCAGCGCCGTGTGCCGAAGGGTGGTTTCAAGAACATCAACCACAAGGAGTACTTTGCAGTTAACCTCTCAACCCTTCAGAAGCTTGCTGAGGAGAAGAACCTCACAAAGATCGGTATTGCAGAACTTATTGCCGCTGGTCTGACCAACGGTAAGGAGCTTGTCAAGGTTCTTGGCACCGGTGAGCTGAAGGCAAAGGTTGACGTAGAGGCCAACGCATTCTCAAAGACTGCTGAAGAGGCAATCAAGGCAGTAGGTGGTAACGCAACAAAAATCTGAACTGTAAAATGAAGAAGTTAATAGAGACACTGAAGAACATCTGGAAGATTGAGGATCTGCGCCAGCGCATCCTGATCACACTCCTGTTTGTAGCGATTTATCGTTTTGGCTCGTTTGTGGTACTCCCCGGTATCAACCCTGCCATGTTGAGCCAGTTGCAGTCGCAGACTGCCGGCGGTCTGATGTCGCTGCTTGACATGTTCTCCGGTGGTGCATTCTCCAACGCATCTATCTTTGCGCTTGGAATCATGCCATACATCTCTGCTTCTATCGTAATGCAGCTTCTCGCTGTCGCTGTTCCTTACGTGCAGAAAATGCAGCGTGAGGGCGAGAGCGGCCGTAAGAAAATCAGTATGTATACCCGTTGGCTGACAGTGGCAATCCTACTGTTCCAGGCACCGGGTTACTTGATGAACCTGAAGATGACCTCTGGAGCTGCTCTGGCTACAGGTATCTCCTGGTCAGTCTTTATGGTTCCTGCTGTCATCATCCTTTCCGCAGGAAGTATGTTCATCCTGTGGTTGGGTGAGCGCATTACGGATAAGGGTATAGGTAATGGTATCTCACTGATCATTATGATTGGTATCATCGCCCGCTTGCCTCAGGCATTCATCCAGGAGGTGAGCTCACGTTTCACTGCCATCACTGGTGGTGGACTGGTGATGTTCCTCGTTGAGATTATCATTCTCTATGCAGTTGTTTGCGCATCTATTGTTCTGGTACAGGGTGTCCGCAAGGTTCCCGTACAGTATGCAAAGCGTCTTGTGGGTAACAAGCAGGTGGGTGGTGCCCGTCAGTATATTCCCCTGAAGCTGTTCGCCGCCAATGTGATGCCTATCATCTTTGCTCAGGCACTGATGTTCATCCCGTTGACAATTGTACAGTATTCTGCACCTGAAAATGCAAGCTGGTTCGTGCGTACGATGCTCGATCATCATAGCTGGACCTACAACATCATTTTCGCTATACTGATTATCGCATTTACCTATTTCTACACAGCTATCACGCTGAACCCGACGCAGATGGCTGAGGATATGAAGCGTAATAACGGTTTCATCCCCGGTGTCAAGCCTGGTAAGGAGACGGCAGAGTATATCGACACAGTGATGTCACGCATCACTTTGCCAGGTTCTCTGTTCATCGCCTTCATCGCCATCATGCCGGCTCTTGCAGGGCTGCTGAATGTACAGGATGCGTTCTCTCAGTTCTTTGGTGGTACATCACTGCTGATTCTCGTCGGTGTCGTGCTCGACACGCTCGCACAGATTGAGAGCCACCTGTTGATGCGCCATTATGATGGTCTGCTCAGTTCTGGCCGTATCCATGGCCGCGGAATGGCTGCATATTAATCTTCTTCTATGAAGATCTATCTGAAGACTGAGGATGAAATAGAGTTGATGCGCCAGGCAAACCAACTTGTTGGACATACGCTTGGCGAATTGGCAAAACATATCAAGCCTGGAGTAACGACCCTCCAGTTGGATAAGATAGCGGATGAGTTCATCAGAGATCATGGTGCTCAGCCAACATTCAAGGGTTTCCCCAATCCATATGGAGGGCCGTTTCCTGCCAGCATCTGCACGTCAGTCAATGACGTAGTCGTACATGGAGTGCCCAATGCAGAGACAGTTCTGAAAGAGGGTGATATCATCTCCGTCGATTGTGGTACGTTGCTGAATGGCTTCAATGGTGACTCTGCCTATACGTTCTGTGTTGGTGAGGTTACCGACGAAGTGAAGAAGTTGTTGAAGACGACTAAGGAGTCGCTTTACTTAGGCATCGAGAATGCCGTTGCAGGTAAGCACCTTGGCGATATCAGCAGTGCAGTGCAGGAGCATTGTGAGGCACAGAAGTACGGTATCGTACGTGAGTTGACCGGTCATGGTATCGGTCGTGAGATGCACGAGGATCCGCAGGTGCCCAATTATGGCAGGAGGGGAAACGGTGTGATGTTGAAGGCTGGGATGTGTATCGCAATTGAGCCCATGATTACGATGGGTGAGCGAAGCATCTGGCTGGATAAGGACCGTTGGACCATCCGCACCCGCGACGGCAAACCCGCAGCTCATTTTGAGCATACGATTGTTGTCCGCAAGGGCAAGGCAGAGATTTTATCTTCTTTTGAAGAGGTAGAACAATTAGAAGGAAATATATATTAGATTTGTATGGCAAAGCAATCCGCTATTGAGCAGGACGGAACCATCGTAGAGTCGCTGTCGAATGCGATGTTCCGTGTAGAACTTGAAAATGGAGTCCAGATTATTGCGCATATCTCAGGTAAGATGAGAATGCACTATATCAAGATACTTCCCGGCGACAAGGTCAAGGTTGAAATGAGTCCTTATGACCTGACAAAGGGCCGAATCGTATTCAGATACAAATAAACAATAGGAACAAATATGAAGACAAGAGCATCATTGAAGAAGCGTACCCCAGACTGCAAGATTGTACGTCGCAAGGGCCGCCTGTTCGTTATCAACAAGAAGAACCCTAAGTATAAAATGCGCCAGGGTTAATGTTAAATAAGCATAAAATGTGCGGAGGTTTGAGAAAATCTTCGTACCTTTGCATGCTTTTTAGCAGAATTTCGAAATTTAAAGTTTTTATTTTTATCATTTTTATTTAACAAATGGCAATAAGAATTGTTGGAGTAGATTTGCCCCAGAATAAGCGTGGCGAAATCGCATTGACCTATATCTATGGTATTGGTCGAAGTAGTTCAGCAAAGATATTGGACAAGGCAGGTGTCAGCCGTGACCTGAAGGTTAACGAGTGGACTGACGACCAGGCAGCCAAAATCCGTGAAATCATCGGCGCTGAATTCAAGGTAGAAGGTGATCTCCGCAGTGAGATCCAGTTGAACATCAAGCGACTGATGGATATTGGTTGCTATCGTGGAGTCCGTCATCGTAATGGTCTTCCTGTTCGCGGTCAGAGCACAAAGAATAATGCTCGTACCCGTAAGGGAAAGAAGAAGACTGTTGCTAATAAGAAGAAGGCTACGAAGTAATTCTAAGTTGAACGTTTAAAGAATTTAAGAATTATGGCAAAGAAAACAGTCACTTCAAAGAAGAGAAACGTGAGAGTGAACGCTATTGGTCAGCTCCACGTACACAGTTCTTTCAATAATATTATTGTATCTCTGGCAAACGACGAGGGTCAGATCATCTCTTGGTCTTCTGCCGGTAAGATGGGTTTCCGTGGTTCTAAGAAGAACACTCCGTATGCTGCTCAGATGGCAGCTGAGGATTGCGCCAAGGTAGCTTATGACCTGGGCCTGCGCAAGGTGAAGGCTTATGTGAAGGGTCCCGGTAATGGTCGTGAGTCGGCTATCCGTGCCATTCATGGTGCAGGTATCGAGGTGATGGAGATTATCGATGTAACTCCGCTGCCCCACAACGGCTGCCGTCCCCCGAAGCGTCGTCGCGTATAATCACATTATTCAGAATTATTTTTTAGTATTATGGCAAGATATTTAGGACCGAAATCAAAGATTGCACGCCGTTTTGGTGAACCCATCTTCGGCGCAGACAAAGTTTTGTCCCGTAGGAACTTCCCCCCGGGACAGCATGGCAATAACCGTCGTCGCAAGATGTCGGAGTATGCGGTCATGCTGGCAGAGAAGCAGAAGGCCAAGTACACTTATGGAGTACTTGAGCGCCAGTTCCGTAATTTGTTTGAGAAGGCAGCTAAGGCCGAGGGTATCACTGGTGAGGTGTTGCTCCAGCTGTTGGAGAGCCGACTCGACAATGTAGTGTTCCGTCTTGGTATTGCTCCCACCCGTGCTGCTGCTCGTCAGCTCGTGGGTCACAAGCACATTACTGTTGACGGCCAGGTTGTTAATATTCCTTCCTATAGTGTGAAGCCCGGTCAGGTTGTTGCTGTCCGCGAGAAGTCTAAGTCTCTCGAGGTTATCGAAGCTGCCCTTGCTGGTTTCAACCATAGCAAGTATCCCTGGATCGAGTGGGATGAGAACTCAAAGAGTGGTAAGTTCCTGCATAAGCCGGAGCGTGCTGACATCCCCGAGAGCATTAAGGAACAGTTAATCGTTGAGTTGTACTCTAAGAACTAAAATCATTTAAATTAATGGCGATATTAGCATTTCAAAAACCTGATAAAGTCGTAATGTTGGAGGCTAACGACAGATTCGGCAAGTTCGAATTTCGTCCTTTGGAGCCTGGCTTCGGTGTGACCATCGGTAACGCCTTGCGCCGCATTCTTCTTTCATCACTTGAGGGCTATGCTATCAACACCATCCGTATCGCTGGTGTTGAGCATGAGTTCTCTTCTGTACCTGGTGTAAAGGAAGACGTGACCAACATTATCTTGAACCTGAAGCAAGTTCGGTTCAAGCAAGTTGTAGAAGAATTCGAGAACGAGAAAGTCAGTATCACGGTCGAGAATTCTACCGAATTCAAAGCCGCAGACATCGGCAAGTATCTGACTGGATTTGAGGTGCTGAATCCCGATTTGGTGATTTGTCATTTAGATTCCAAGGCATCGATGCAGATTGATCTTACAATCAATAAAGGTCGCGGATATGTACCCGCAGATGAGAATCGCGAGTTCTGCACCGACGTGAATGTAATAGCAATCGATTCTATTTACACTCCGATTCGTAACGTGAAGTACGCTGTTGAGCCATATCGTGTTGAGCAGAAGACCGACTATGACAAGCTCGTGCTTGAAGTTACGACGGACGGTTCCATCCATCCGAAGGATGCCCTGAAGGAGGCTGCAAAGATTCTCATTTACCACTTCATGCTGTTCTCTGACGAGAAGATCACCCTTGAGACTTCAGAGACTGAGAGCAATCAGGAGTTTGATGAGGAAATCCTGCACATGCGCCAGTTGCTTAAGACCCGTCTCGTAGACATGAACCTCTCTGTTCGTGCCCTCAACTGCCTCAAGGCTGCTGATGTAGAGACCCTTGGCGATCTGGTACAGTACAATAAGACTGACCTCCTGAAGTTCCGCAACTTCGGTAAGAAATCGCTCACCGAGCTTGATGATTTGCTCGAGAGTCTGAATCTGTCGTTTGGAACCGATATTTCAAAGTATAAACTGGACAAGGAGTAACTGTAGGTGAGGCCTATAAGACTCAACGCCCAACAAAAAGAAAGAAACAAAAATGAGACATAGTAAGAAATTCAACCATCTCGGTCGTACTGCATCTCACCGTAGCGCCATGCTCGCAAACATGGCTATCTCGCTGATCATGCACAAAAGAATCACTACGACCGTCGCAAAGGCTAAGGCCCTGAAGAAGTATGTGGAGCCTCTGATCACCAAGGCAAAGGACGACTCCACCAACTCTCGCCGTGTAGTATTCAGCTACCTGCAGAATAAGGAAGCTATCAAGGAACTCTTCGGAGAGGTAGCTCAGAAGGTAGGTGACCGTCCCGGTGGTTACACCCGTATCATCAAGCTCGGTACCCGTCAGGGTGATGCTGCTCAGGTATGCTTCATCGAACTCGTTGACTTCGATCCTGAAATGGCTAAGGACACCAAGAAGAAGTCCACTCGCCGTTCTCGTAAGTCAGCTCCTAAGGCTGAGGCTGCTGCTCCTGCAGAAGAGGCAAAGGCAGAGGCTCCCGTTGAGGAAGCTCCTGCTGCTGAGGCTCCTGCTGAAGAGGCAAAGGCTGAGTAATCACAACGCTCTTTATATAAGAATCCCGTATCATTACCGTGATGCGGGATTCTTGTTTTTCTTAGGTAAGTGAATTTGTGACTACAAACCATGAATAGGAGTTCCCCTATTCTTTTTTCGGGTTTTCCCTTTGGCAGGAAACAAAGAATTCCCTATCTTTGCAGCGTGAATCTTTTAAAATACGAAGGTTATGAAGAAGATATTGGTATTATCGATTGGTGTGTTGCTTTTAATGAGCAGTTGTGGTACTTATACGGCATCAGGAGCTGCTACAGGTGGTTGGTTCGGTTCGATTATCGGTTCTGCCATCGGCGGTATTGCTGGTGGTCATAGAGGTAGTGACATTGGTACACTTGTTGGTATGGCTGGTGGCGCCGTTGTTGGTGCAGCTATTGGCCAGGCTGCTGATAATGCAGAGCAACAGAGATACGAAGATTATAAGCGGCAGCGTCAGGAACGTCAGCAGCGCTATGATGGCGATGACCGTTTATATGGCTTTGATGAGTCTTTCAATACTACACCCAGCCAGCATCCCATACCGGCCTCTGAATCATGCCTGGAGATCCGTCATCCTCACTTGGTTGACTCCAGCCGCGATGGTGTGCTGACTCGTGGTGAAGAGGCAAGGATGGTCTTTGAGATCTTTAATACTTCTTCGAAGCCTGTCTATCGCGTGCTCCCTATGGTAAGAGAACTCACAGGTAACAAGCATATCCGTGTGTCGGAGAATGTCTTGGTAGAAAGCATTATGCCGGGTAAGGGAATCCGCTATACGGCAGTCATTAGAACGGATAATAAACTGCATGATGGCGAGGCGGTGTTCCGTATTAGTGTCTTCCAAGGCAGTAGGGAGATGGCCTCTCAGGCTCGTGAATTCCGCATTATGACAAGCAAGCGATAGAAACATCTATCGCTTGCTTTGTTCTTTCTTTTGTTGCTGCTTCATCTGTTCTCTTAGAATGACCCAGATGGGCTTCTCTAGAGGCCCTTCGTTGGTGCCCATGTCTAATTCTGGCAGTTCAATATCTTCCGGTTTGAAGGGGATGGGAATGAACTTCATGCGCTCCACAATCACTGGAGCTATACCTTGGGCAATGATTCCCAGTTCACGGGCAGCTTTGACAGACAAGTCGATGATTCGTCCCTTGACATACGGACCACGGTCGGTAACTCGCACAATAACCTGCTTGTTGTTTGCCGGATTGGTGACTTTGAGCAATGTACCAAAGGGGTAGGTGCGATGGGCGCAGGTCAGACTGTCGTGATGCAGTCGTTCTCCGCTGGCTGTCTGCCGTCCAGTAGACTTGATGGAGTAAAACGAAGCCTTACCGCTCTGAGTCTGAGCCAGAGCGGTAAAGCCAAAAATCAGCAATGTAAGTGTCGTTAAGACTATCTTGTTTCTTATTAACATTAAAATTAAACAACACCTTGGGCCAGCATGGCCTTGGCAACCTTCATGAAACCGGCGACATTGGCGCCCTTCACGTAGTTGATATAGCCATTCGGTTCCTTACCATACTTCACGCACTGCTCGTGGATGCCAGACATAATCTGGTGCAGACGCTGGTCTACCTCCTCAGCAGTCCATGCCATACGCATAGAGTTCTGCGTCATCTCCAAACCAGATGTAGCTACGCCACCAGCGTTAACGGCCTTACCAGGAGCAAACAGCTGACCTGCAGCGATGAACTTGTTGACTGCCTCTGCTGTGCAGCCCATGTTTGACACCTCTGCTACGCACAACGGCTTGTTGGCCAAGATCTTGTCGGCATCCTCACCGTTGAGCTCATTCTGGGTAGCGCAGGGCAGATAGATGTCAGCCTTCTGCTCCCAAGGCTTTCTGCCTGCAAAGAACTTCGAGCCTGGGAACTCCTCCTCGTAGGGCTGGCAGACGTCATTGCCACTGGCACGCAGTTCGAGCATATACTCAATCTTCTCGGCATCAAGTCCCTCGGGATCATAGATATAGCCATCGGGACCTGAGATGGTGATAACCTTGGCGCCCAGTTCGGTGGCCTTCTTGGCAGCACCCCACGCCACATTACCGAAGCCGGAGAGGGCCACGGTCTTACCCTTGATGTCGAGTCCGTGGGTATCCATCATGTGGTGAACGAAATAGAGGGCGCCATAGCCTGTTGCCTCGGGACGGAGGATGCTGCCGCCCCATTCCATACCCTTACCTGTGAGGGTTGCACCGTGGAACTGACTGGTCAGCTTCTTATAGTATCCAAAGAGGTATCCAATCTCACGGGCTCCAACGCCGATGTCACCTGCAGGAACGTCCATGTCAGGACCAATCACCTTATACAGTTCGCACATAAAGGCCTGACAGAACTTCATCACCTCATTATCGCTCTTTCCGCGGATGCTGAAATCTGAGCCTCCCTTGCCACCACCCATCGGGAGTGTGGTCAGTGCGTTCTTGAAGGTCTGTTCAAAGCCGAGGAACTTCAGAATGCTCAGGTTTACTGACGGGTGGAAACGCAGACCGCCCTTATACGGGCCAATGGCACTATTAAACTGTACACGATAACCGATGTTTACCTGTACCTCACCCTTATCGTCGACCCAGGGCACACGGAAGGTGGTGATGCGCTCAGGCTCCACGATGCGTTCTATAATCTTTGCCTTCTCAAACTCAGGATGCTGGTTGTACACGTCCTTGATAGACTCCAACACTTCCCTTACAGCCTGTAAGTACTCTAATTCGCCAGGATGCTTCTGCTCCAAGGCTTGCATGATTTTCTCTACTTGCATAGTAATAATAATTGTTTTAAGTTTACAATATGTTACGTTTGATGGTGCAAATATAGAAAAATATTCGATACCATCCAAGGAAAGTACCGAATATTTTTCTTATAAAGTTACATTTTGTTAAATCGTGCCCCTTTAAATCTTTGCCAAGGCCTGTTTGATATCGTCGAGGATATCTTCTACGTCCTCAATGCCGACAGAGAGACGGATGAGGTCTGGAGCGACACCAGCCTCGCGAAGCTGTTCGTCGCTCAGCTGTCGGTGAGTATGTGAGGCAGGATGCAGCACGCAGGTACGGGCATCGGCCACGTGGGTCACGATATTGATCATCTGTAGTGAGTCCATCCACTTGATAGCCGTCTCGCGGTCGCCCTTCAGGCCAAAGGCAATCACACCGCAACTGCCGTTAGGCAGATATTTCTGTCCGAGAGCATAGGCCTTGTCGTCGGGCAGTCCACAATAGTGTACCCAAGCCACCTTCTCGTTGTCGTGCAGGAACTCGGCCACCTTCTGGGCGTTCTTGCAGTGTTGTGCCACACGCAGATGGAGTGTCTGCAGTCCAAGGTGCAGCAGGAAAGAATTCTGGGGTGCAGGAATGCTTCCGAGGTCACGCATCAGCTGGGCCACGAGTTTCGTGGTGTAGCCCATCTTACCGAATGCCTTCACGTAAGTCAGGCCATGATACGATTCGTCGGGTGTGCAGAGGCCAGGGAATTTGTCTGCATAGTCGAGCCAGGGGAAGTTGCCGCTATCCACTACGACGCCGCCAACCTGCGTAGCCATTCCGTCCATATACTTTGTAGTAGAGTGGGTCACGATGTCGGCGCCCCATTCAAACGGACGGCAGTTGATGGGGGTGGCAAAGGTGTTATCCACAATGAGGGGTACCCCGTTCTTATGGGCAATCTTAGCAAAGCGCTCAATGTCGAAGACAGCACAACCAGGGTTGGAGATTGTCTCACCGAACATCGCCTTAGTGTTAGGACGGAAAGCAGCCTGAATCTCTTCGTCAGACGCTTCCTGTGAGATGAACGTGCAGTCGATGCCCAGTTTCTTCAGCGTCACGCCGAAGAGGTTGTAGGTGCCACCATAGATCTCATTCGAGGTGATGAAGTGGTCACCGGCCTGACAGATGTTGAAGATGGCATAGAAGTTGGCTGCCTGGCCAGAAGAGGTGAGCACAGCCCCCACACCCCCTTCAAGGGTGGCGATCTTTGCAGCCACGGCATCGTTGGTGGGATTCTGAAGACGGGTATAGAAATAGCCCTCCTTTTCGAGGTCAAACAACTTTGCCATCTCATCAGAGTCGTCGTACTTGAACGTTGTCGACTGGATGATGGGTAACTCTATTGGTTCTCCATTCTTGGCCTTATAGCCTGCCTGTACGCAGAGCGTGCCTTGTTTCAGTTTCTTTTCCATTGTTGTTGTCGGTTTTGTTAATCTGCCTGCAAAGGTACAACTTTTTTTCAGAAAGAAGCCATTATTACTCCAAAAGTGGACTGCTGATTGCTAACAAAATATAAATAGGTTGGTTTACTGAATATATGTGTCGATTCGTTGAACGGATTTTGTCCGTTCAATCTTTCGTCGTACCTTTGCATCGTGAAACATTAATAGTTAGTTTTTTCATACATAAGATTAGGTTTTGTTAGTTAATTGGTTAGTAAGGTAATCGGGACGCAGGGATGCGTCCCGATTACTTTTTAATAGTTGAATACGAAATCTTCCAGTATGCAGAGCGACTTCTCTTTCGTTTCTGAAGCGAATACGAAGTAGAGTGCGTGCTTGCCTGTGAGTTCCTTTAGTGCAGGCAATGCCACAGAGAGTTCCGTTGAAGTCTGAGGCATGTCGGCCTTCAATTCGATAGTGCCTATAACTTTTCCTCCCTGGGATGCCCAAGGTCTATCAGCCATGATGGTGATGGTGCCATCGATTCCCTCGGGAATCAGACGCAGTAACAACTGAATATTGTCTTTTCCATTGGTCTCTGTGAAGTTGAAGTATTTATAGCCAACAATCGAACCATCAGTATTGTTAATGATGCGATTGGTGTTATTCTTCAGGTCATAGGGCTCATCAAAGTTAGAGTCTGTTCCATAGGATGACTCTACATACGAACCATAGAAGGTGTTGTTGGGCCAGTTGTGCTTAGCAGGCTTCGGACCCGTCAGCCAACAGGCAATACCTGCCGAGTGGCGCTCCAAGGGATTGAGACCGTTAAGAGCGAAGCCTTCAGAGTTGTATTCTCCCTCAGATATCTCCACCTTACCGCCTTTACCTTCCTGTACTTTTACCTCAATGGGGGCTACCATGGCCTGACGGGCATACTCGTCAGTACCTGTCTGACGATGATAGAACACATACCACTGCCCGTTGATCTCGCAGATCGAACCATGGGTGTTGCCGTCAGGAACAGCAGAGGCAATCACGTTGCCCTGCTCATCCGTCTCACGACCACGTCCGTCGATGATCGTGCCGCCATAGGTCCAAGGGCCTAATGGACTGTCGCCGTAGGCATAGGCAAGGTTATAGTTCGACGAGGGTAATCCAAACTCACCTTCCTCGGTGAAGCGACTATAGATAAACACATACTTATCCTTGATCTTACGGAGGGATGAGGCCTCAAAGAAATGGAAGATGCCTGGTTCGTTTCTGCCAGAAACCATGCCATCCACGATCTGCGTACCTGGTTTGACAGTACACATAGTGGCAGGATCGATCTCTGCAGCGTAGGAGTGCTCAAAGCCCCAATAGCCATAGACACGCCCGTCGTCATCCACAAATACAGCGGGGTCAAAGCCATAGATGCCGTCCACCTTTGTTGGGTCATCCGCATTCCAGTTGCATACCTCGAAAGGTCCGTCAGGTCTGTCGCTCTTGGCAATCAGACCATTACGGTAGCCAGTCTGGTCGTTGGGAAACAGATAGTAGGTCTTCTTACCCGTACTGTCTGTTACCAAAGTGATATCGGGAGCATACAATACATCTGCGGTTTTTGCTGAATCAAAAGGCTCGCCCTTGGCATTCTTGTCTACTACGAGGATGATGCCATCGTAGCGCCACTGGCTCAGATCCTCAACGGGCGCCGACCACACCACCTGGTCTCTTCCGCAATAAGCTGTTATCAGATTATCGTGCGAACCATAAATATATACGCGTTGCTTGCCAGGGTTGTTAGGATCTTCAAACACGTAAGGCTCTCCGTCGGGGATATGTTCCCAGAGGGGGAGGTAAGGGTTACCTACGGTAGTCAACTCTGACTTCTTTGTTTCTGCCTGTTGGGCACAGGATACAGCCATCAGCGAACAGCAGGCTGCTGCAATAATCATGCTTAGGGTCTTAGTTTTCATCTCTGTTATTTTGAATGGTCATTAATTGGCTGCAAATTTAAACAATTATTTTGGAATAGGCAACCATTTGACAAAAAGAGTTACCATTTGATAATTTTTTATTACCTTACTTGAGGTTAAAGATGTTAGAATAGAGGGCAGAAATGTTAATCCACATTGGCTGTCTCACTTTTATTTGTATCTTTGCAGCTGATTATCAACCGTTCATGTGTATGAGAAGACTCTTGATTCTGTCATTGCTTGCCACTTCTGCCAGCGCAGAAGCTCAGCAGTATGTTGTGGCAGATATGGAGTCGCGAGCTCCCATTCGCGATGTCCTGATTCATACCGACGACAATCAGGATACCAGGA
>Ga0247608_10004174_pt1 | contig 16370 bp, 13 predicted proteins | sample 176DNAGHGlowgp2_FD_193490 | JGI IMG/M metagenome (GOLD analysis project Ga0247608, IMG submission 193490) | Sheep rumen microbial communities from Palmerston North, Manawatu-Wanganui, New Zealand - 1766 DNA GHGlow gp2 | ecosystem: Host-associated > Mammals > Digestive system > Stomach > Rumen ... | reverse complement strand
ATCTTGTGTTCAGCACAATAGGTTTGGATCTCTAGAACCTGTTCTCTGGTAAGCATATCTCGTGAATTTTTTGCAAATGTAGCCAGGATCTCTCCCGGCTACAATATGCAGTTTATCGGATGCTTACCGTCATGTTTTTTGATTGACCCGCCGAGTTTCGTTTCTAATTTATCAACTCTATTCTCTAAACTTTGTTGTCGTTTTAATTCTGTTAGAACAGTTTCTAATTCCCGACGAGCCAAATCAGACAATTCCTCTTTGCTGGCATGTTCCAATCTCATTGTTATCTCGCGAACAACCATTCTATTTGAGGCGACACTCATAAGGCCAAGCAAGTAGAGTTTTTTTGAAAACTCAGACATCCTGGCTTGCGTGTTGAACAACGCTTTTGTAGCATTTGCGTTATTGTCAACCGCATCAATTATATCTTCCAATACATCTTGCGTTTTTTCTACCTTTGCCTTATTTCGACCCACGGTATACCAATGAGCCTTTTTCATTCCCTTTAACTCCTCATAGTTTCGCCTTGCAGCATCGCTTCTTTGATCGGTTTCATCTATATAAGTTGATGCATCTTGAACATCATATAGAACAGGTGTCCCCGTGGAAGAACTTCCTTCTGCAAGAGAATTAGCTTGATTAACAAGTGCAACAATTGTAGCTGTAACATCCCTTTGGTCAACAACCACCGTAGGCTCAATTAGTTCAGCTTCTTCAATTATCTCTTCATCTTTCATCTCGAATTATGTATTCAATTATTCTTCGGTTAATATATCTATAATCCAAGGATTGTTGTTTTCTATACCATCACTATAGCTTTCGATTCTTGTGTAATCATCAGCAATGTCATTAAAACTTTGTGCAATAAAAAAGTCACATCTCTCAGCTAATTCATACATTTCGTTAATGACTTTTTCGGCTTCAGCAGCTGCAATCCACATTTGTTTCTGTGTATCGAATACCTTTAGGCTGTTTGCCTGAAGAAGTTCCGTCATCAAAGCCATTCTCTCTGTACACAACTTGCTGCGACGAAATTCCATATAACCCTCTGTTCCCAATGCCACGACAAATCGTCCAATGCCTGGATAGTTGATTCTAAGCACCAACTCAGCAAGAAACTTCTGCCAACTTCCTCCACATTTGATGGCACTGCGAATTGCCGCATCTCCAAGATCAACAGCAACGAAAGTACCTGAAGCTACAAGCATCATGTGATTGATGGTTCTATTATTTATTGGCACTATCTTTCTCCAGTTCAACTTGACAATATCGTTCCATGAATGAATCTCATTATCCCTCAGAGCAATATACAAACGGCGAATAAAATAGAAAACCCTAACAAGCACATCGTTTATAATGACAGGAATAGCTTGTTTGCCAAGTTGCTGTCCAATGGCTTTTTCACCTCGAAGGTCAATTTTAACAGGTATCGGCTTGCCATTCTCATCTCTTTGCGCCAACAAAGTACCGTTATAAAGCTTTGCTGTAAAAAGTGAAAGACTGTTTGGATTAGGCTTCTCACCTGGGACATGCGGTTTTGTTCCCCAAATTGGCAATGCCGAAACTGCTTTTAATAAAGAAACAATAGGGCCAGGAATACCTGTTCCTAAACCCGCAGTGGCAGATGAACCATGCATATCACTAACAAGATGCAACGCCCAATCCGTTACTGCAATTGCCCATTTTCTCTTTAAGTCAGTTCCTATCATTTCCTTTGGTACTGCAACAGACATAAATACGCCATTGGTGTCAGTGCCATAAGCACGTCCTGTAAACTGTGTCAATATAGAGAAGAATAATCCTATAAGGGAATGGTGATGAGCAAAATCACGCAAATGATGCTGCTTTCCTCCGCCAAAATAGTTTTCGAGAGGATCACTTGGCATAAAGTGTTCACGTATCCCAGTTTTTTTATCTGGTACAAACTTTTGTTCAAGAAATTGGATAGCAGCGTCGAGTGGAGTCTGACCTTTACGCTCTCCTTTTTTCACACCTTCCCAACCATGTTTTTTTGCCAAATCGAGAATTTTCTGTTCCATTTTTTCATTGGTAACATTCATTCCCTCTTCAAAAGAGAATGTACCGACAAAAAATGAATCTATTAGACCACATAACAATCCACTTGCTATAGCAATACCATTGTCAAGTTTGTCAGCATCATTTGTATAGATGTCAATCTTCTTATCAAGTTTTGCTTTTTTTGCGTAGAGTTGATCTATTTCGTAATCCAACCAAGCATTCCCATCATCAGATGCATTTGATGATTCTTCTTGCTGTAGAATTTCAAATTCCACTTCAAGTTCATCATTTCCTTTTAGTAATGTATTTGATAATATTCTTGTCACGATTTTATAAAAATGTTAATACAAAGGAAATCAAGATGTTATTATGCTTTCAAACATCATGTCATTGCTACCCCTAAGAATTGTGGACGTAGGTCAAGTTAAAAAAAACAAACAACGCGGGTTCTCAAAACCCGTCAAGTTCTTCGTCAATATTGAGGTTAGATTTGTTGAATTCATCGCCTATGGGATATTCCTACTTGAACAGATCTTCGGCAGTGACCTCTGAGTCTACAACATCTTTATTCACTCCGTCGGCAACGCCAAAAGTCGTAACGAAAGTGTTGTTCAACCCGAAAGAGGTCTTCTCCTTTTCCTTGAAAAGCAGTGCTCTTCTGCGGACGTCATCTGCATAAGACTTCTTGATTGTGAACGGTCCTATGCTGAATTTCATCTCGCATAAGTTGATAGTTCGGTCGCCACGCTCTATTACAAGATCAATCTGCGCTTTCTTCCCTTCTTCATCTTTGGCCGGAATATAACGCCAGGAAGAAGCCGACGTGGAGATACCGGCAATGCCGAGACACTGGCGGATTTGGGCAAGATGCGTAAAACAAATCAGCTCAAAAGAATACCCTTGCCAAGATTCCACGCTATGTGAATTGTAGTTGTGTGTCCACCATTGTTCATCCTTGCTGTCAATGGCATCCACGAACTTGTAGAAGAATAGGGTATAAAAATCTACGAGTCTATACAATGTGCCGCGAGATTTGTTCCCGAATTGTTGAAAAGAGATGACAAAATCACAACGTTCAAGATTCTTCAGTACCGTTGATAACCTTTCACCATCCAGGCTGGTAGATTCTTGAATTTCGGTGAAAGTCATACCGTCGTGATTCCCGTTCAGTTGACTCACAATTTCCAAATACTTGTCAGCTTTATTGAATACAGCGTTGTATAGTTCGTCGAACTCGGTCCGAAGTTCAGCATTTTTACGGAAGAACAAACGGTCTATATTACCGATAAGCGTTTGTCCTGGATCAAGCAGACTCAGATAAAATGGGATGCCCCCCATCACCATATACAATTGTAAAATCTGGTAATGGCTCCAACGAATACCCCTACTTAATAGGTACTCCTCTGTCTCCTTCAGTGTGAATGGGCGAATATAAATATTGTTCGTAATCCGCGCGTGCAATCCGCCTGGATTGTCCACCAGTTTGTCCATCATCCATGACGAAGCCGAACCACTTGCAATCAGCATAATGTCGGTTCTCCTAGCGCCCCATCCGTTCCAGAACGATTCAAACGCCTCCACGAATTCAGACTGCGGCGTATCAATCCATGGCATTTCATCAATGAAAATAACCTTCCTTTTTTCTTGGGGTAATGACTCGATATACTCCTCAAGTGCATCAAACGCATCTTCCCAAGAAGAGAACTTCGGCTGAATCTTCATCCCCGCCGCTTTCTTCAGCGCCTTGGCAAATCCTCTTAGCTGCTTCGCTTTAGTCAACTTATGCCCACCCACGTAAGTGAAATCATACTTCTTATCAAAGAAAGTATCAACTAGAAATGTTTTACCCACACGACGGCGGCCATATACTATGACGAATTCAGAGCGGTCAGACTCATAGCATCTCTTGAGTTCAGCCATTTCCGCCTCCCGGGCAATTATCTTCGCAGCATTCATACTTAATCATAATAATTCTTATGCGAAGATAGTAAATATTATCATTCATACAACAAAAAAGTGTGACCTTTTTGCACTATATCTTACCGAAAACACTAGATAAAGTACATTTTGCTTGCACTTTTAATGGCCAATCGTGCCACCTTCAGATTGATTGTACTTCATATCACAGCATTAGTCAGAGATCATAACAAAAGATGCCGCAGACTTCAAGCGGGGACATTCCTTCATTATTTTGTCCCCCGAAGGCAAAAGCGCGTCTACAAACGAGGATGTATCACAAATTTCGGGGACAGTAGGGGGACAAAGATGAAAAGGTTGAAAACGTAAAATGCTTATTTTTAATAAGTTATAGGTTAATACTATTTCCTGCTTCGGCAAATAGCCTTCCGGCGCCAATCTCATCCTCATTTAGGCCCTATTTTGTGGCTGAAACGGGCAAAATGACCATCTCGTCCTCAAGACAAGGCGTTTCTGAGGACGAGATGCACAAGTTTATCGCAATGACCCAATTGCTATAACCTATTATCGCGCAAGAGAGAAGGAGAAACTAAAGAAAACTCTTTTCGCGGGCCTTCATAATCATTTCGGTGGTGTTCTTGGCATTGAAACGCTCAAGAAGACGGCGCCGGTACCACTTGATGGTCGGTATTGAGAGATATAGCTTATCAGCTATCTGGGGACTGGTAAGGCCTGCGGCCAGCAAGGGTAGGATTTCTTTTTCCCGTTGGGTGAGATCGTTTTCATTCTCCAACACGACGTGCGGAGTTTCCACTTCGAGAGCCTGGTCGATTACTTCGTCGGCCGCTTCTTTCTCCTTGCGAAGGCGACGACTATGGAGAAGAATTACAATGAACCCGATCAGTAGCAGGATGATGGCAAAACCGCCGGCCACCATCACCCATAACTGGCGTTTCTGTGCCTTCAACACTTTGCCGATCAGGTCTAGCGCTTCAATGCGGTGGCCGAACTCCTGGTCCTCGTGATGGATATAGTATTCATCTGCCTGCTGAAGATAATGGAGGGCCTTGTTTGTCTTTCCTTTCTGCAGATAAACGGCACCCAGGCCGGAAAGGGCTTCTGCGATTTGAAGGGAGTCGGCGGACTCATTACCGAAATCAAGGGCCTGGCTAAAGCACCTTTCTGCTTCTGCGAGATTCCCTTCTTCCATCCATGTCTCTCCCATATTGTGATAAAGAACGGAACTGCTCTCTTTCCATCCCTGTTTCTCGAAGATATCCTCGGCAAGAGCGTAATATTCCATAGCCTTGGGAATGGAATCCATCACGTTGTAGAGATTTCCGATAGTGCCAAACATTTGGGAACGGGCATCATCTACGACTTCTTCATCGTATCGCCCCGGCATCCTGTCAATGACTTTTAGCGCTTGGAGATAATAGTACATAGCGCTATCGCATTGTCCAACCCCATAATAATATTGCCCGATCATCCGGTTGCCATCGAACATCCGGTAGAGCCAATCCCGCTGTGTGCCGACCGCCAAGGTCTTCCGGGCAAAAAACAGGCTTCGCTCTGAATTGATCTGCGCATACCCCCACATCAACTCCGCGTAAGCACTCACGGTAGCAGTACAGTGCTCGTCATCCATAGCGGCAACTTGTTCCGGGGTCACTCCCGCGACGACTCGCTCCAGGGAATCCAAGTTCCGGTTCCGATGGTCGTTGTATTCTGCCCGGGCAAAAACAGATTCGAACAGGAAGATAACCAAGCAGAATAGTATGCGCTTTTTCATGGCACGAAGGTACGTAAAAAAATGTGAAACAGCAGAATAAAACGCACAATTCTATCCGAACGGATAGAGAAGTCTATCCCTTGGGATGGTGTTTTTCTCTTCAAGGCTTCCGAACTTTGTAAAACAAAAAAAGGATAATTGTGGTTACAGAAGACGAAAACGAAATCAGGATTTCCAAGAAAGAACATAGGATAATCCAGATGATAGCGGATGGGAAAACCAGTCCGGAAATCGCCGTCGAAATGGGCTTGGCACTCCCAACCATCAAGTGGTATCGGAAGAAGCTCAAGGAAAAGTTCAACGTTGCGAGCACGGCACAACTCATACGTATCGCCATCGAACAGAAACTTGTATAGAAACAACTAAAATCATTTCATATGAAAAAGTCAATTACGCTTTTCCTTTGTGCAGCCCTTCTGGCTGCCGTTTCCTGCGGTGGCAATTCCAACAAGAAATCAACCTCCGCCAATGATGTCAAAGAGGTCCCCAAGGAGACCGCGGCGCCAGTAGCCAAGGCCTACAAGGACATGACTCCTGCCGAGCAGTTTGAGGCCGTGATCCAGCGCGACTACGGTTTCAAGTTCGCCGATGTCAAACTTGATGCTCCGTACGATGCTGCAAAAACGGAGTTCAGCGGCATGCCTGAACCCGGTCATATGGCAAGGGTCACTTACAAGAAAATGGAGGGAGCTTTCAGTTCAGAAGAGGTGGAAGTTTATATCCGTAAGCTGTATGAATTCACCAAGTCCAAATCTCAGGACGGCAAGAACGTGCTTGGCTTCGGGTTCTCCAACGACGATCCGGCGCATGCTTTGGACGAGGCCGACCTGGGCAAGATTCTCACGGCTACGGAGCCCAAGTGGTGCTATCGAATGAAAGATCAGTTCTGGGTGTGCAAGATTTACGCCCCCAAGGGCAACTATATCGAAGCAACCTTTGTCGATGGTATCACCAAGTCGATTGATGAAGCCGTCAAGGAAGCGGATAAGCAGCTGAACAAATGAAGAAGAAACTGTTGACGCTGTCTCTGATTGTCCTATCATTCGGGACAGCCCGCGCACAGAATACGGGTGCGCCTAATCCTTACACCTATTTCGACGTTCCGTCAAGCCCCGAGGAGGTGGCACTCGGACTGCCGAAGAACGACTTCGGCGACAAGCCCGCCCTTCGCAAGGCAGCGGAAACCGTCTCATACTGCGCCTTCCGGATCAGCCGCGAAGGATACTTGTCCAAAGTCTTCTATGATGCCGGAACCAAGCGGGAGTACACTGTGAGCTTCGGCGTGAACTCTGCTACTGGTAAGAAGGAAATCCTCAAGGAACTCGCCATTCCTGACAGTCTGGCAATCTACAAGATTAACGACGAGACAAAGACCATCACAAAAATCTCGACAGAGGCCATGAAAGCGATCGCTGGAACGATGACCTCTGAACTTTCCCAGAATGAGGACAAGGAGGATATCGTCCCGGAAAGCGAGCGCTGGTGCTACTGGCGCAGGGTAATCCACAACGCCGATAACAATGCTTATTCCGAAACGACCTACACGGACCTTGAGACCGGCATCGACATCCTGAAAGATGAGAGCGGCATCAGGACCTATCTGAGAAACATCACGCTCGGCACCCCTTATCCTGAAGTCTTCGAATTGCCGAGAGACTACAAGTTCGTCGTCAACGACATGTCCAAGCAACTGGAAATGATGCAGCAGTTGGAGGGAATGCTCGGCAGGACCTCTGAGGAAGTCAACAAGGCAACGCAAAAGAAGCAGTCCGGGAACGACATTGAGAAAGCAGTCAGCGAAGGCATGAATGCCCTGGAAGGCCTGCTCAAGGGATTGAAAAAGAATTAGCAAGAACCTAGTTTACACTAAACACTTTTCCGGTTAACCGCCGTCTTCTCTCTCATGGGTTGGCGGCGGTTTTCTTTCTAATTATGCACGGCTACTATGCGGGTTTTGATGGATTATTTCTACCACATTTCTACCGCGACCTTTACAATGCATTGATTATCAATTAGTTAAATTGCACGCATCGGCAAATAAGCCTTTGGTAATAACTTCCATCAAATGGGTTACAAAAAGTAAAAATGTCTGAAAATCAACTAATTGATTAGATATTCTGTTCCTGGTATTCCTATTTACTATACGGTTGTTTCCATCGTTTTTGAACCACATTTGAACCACGCGTGGTTCAAGGGTTCAGAGGTGTTACGCCAAACTGGAAAATTGTTTCTTTGTCATCCCGAGGCGAAGCCGAAGGATCACTTCGTATAAAGCCCCATCCTCCGGAACGTCACATCGCCCTCCAGCAGATTCGGCCCGTCCGTATTTATCTCAAAGCGCTCAAGCACCAGCTTGTCCTTGCTGCACTCCTTAACCCAGTAACCAACAGTAGGCGTATACGCGGCCTTCCGGTCCTCTTGCTTGAAGTCATGATCCAGTTCAAAGAGATAAAGCGCCGGCGTGGAACTGCCTACGCCCGGATAACCGTTCTGATGCTGCTGGTAGATATATTTCTCCTCCGAATCACCGGTAAACACATCGGATACATAGATGCTCAGAATCCACGTTTGAGGATCCGCGTTGCCCGCTTTGAAACTCCAAATCACCAGCCCTGCATCCTGCACTCCTTCCGGGTACACCTTCTCCCAGCTTCCTTCCAGATTATCTGTCAGGTTAACCTCCGGAATCATCTTCTCACACCCGCACAGTCCTGCCACCAGCAGCGCCGCACACACAAAATACAAAATCTTTCTCATCATATCATTCAAATTGTTGTACAAATATAATCCAAAAAACGCAATTCCTTGCGTCTGGAGGGCGATTATTCATTCTTCAGCGTCTCCGCTGGATTCATCCTGGCGGTCTTGAGGTAGTGATACAGCACCACGGCGGCGCATAGCAGCCCCACAATCATCAGCGCCAGCAGGAACACCGACGGCATAAAGCCCACCCGGTGTGCGAACTGCTGCAGGTAATACTTCACCACAAGCCATCCGATAGGAGCCGCAATCACATAACAGATGGCCACGGTCCTCAGATATAGCAGCAAGCCCTCGCCGGTGATCTGGACCATATCGGCCCCGAACACCCGCTTTACGGAAATCTCCATCCGCTTGTACTGCACGTCCATCAGCACCTGGCCCCAGATGCCCACCAGCGACAGCAGTACCGCCAGCAGGGAGAACAGCCACACGGCAAGCCGCAGGCGCTCCTCGCCGCTGTACAGGTTCTTGCCGATGGCATCGTAGAACTGAACCTCGAACGGCATCGTCGGGTCCATGTCCCTCAAAATACCCTGTACTTTCTCCACGGCCGCCAGGCGGTCGGAGCCCTCCGTCAGCCGTAGATAGGCGAACGGCATAGTGTGCCCCTTCTCGGTATGCACCTGGAACGCCACCGGAGAATCGGCCTTGCGCATGGACGTGATGTTCACATTCTTGATGAATCCAACAATCGGAGCACCGTCACCAAATTCATCGGCATATACCTCCATTTCGGCCCCATGCGCCTTGAGATCCTGCGTGAACAGAATCGGGCCGAACTCGCCTTCGTTGAAATCTCTTCCTTCAATGAGTTCCAGCCCCAGCACCTGCGGCAGATTCCAGCTGCAGTAAATCATGCTCATCGACACCTGGCCGTCTCCGAAATCCGCACCCTCCGTCATATAAGTATCCGACCCGCCGATGAGATCATTCGCGTAGGCCACGTCCCGCACCTCCGGAAGCGCGCACAGCCGCTCCCGCAGCCAGTCGGCCTTCTCCCGGCCGTTCTCGCCGCCGATATTCACCACCGCCAGGTTATTCTTGTCGTAGCCGCAGGGATACTCCTGCATGAACTTGCTCTGACGCTGGACAAACAGAACGAAGATGAGCAGCGCCGTGGAAATAACGAACTGCACGCCTACCAGAATGGTCCGCAGGTTCTTTCCGGAGGCCGACAGGCCATAGTTGCCCCGCAGGATCATCGCCGGCTGGCCACTCGTGGAATAGATGCCCGGCCAGATACCGGCAATAATACCGGTAGCCACGGCACCCGTACCGACGAACAGCAGCAGCCCCCAATGCTTGCCGATGGAGAAAGACTGCATCAGCACACCCCGGGTCAGCAGTGCATCGGAAACCGGCCCCAGCAACAGGGCGGCCACCACAAAGGCGCAGATGCACCAAATGACCGCCTCCGCTACAACCAAGGCACGCAGCCTTCGTGTCGATGACCCCAGGATCTTCTGGAGGTTCACGCTCCGGATGCGCAGCGGTGTCAGCGCCACGTAGAAATTGGTAAAGTTGATCAGGCCGATACCCAGGATCAGGATGGCAATCGCGATGAGCAGAAGCAACTGCGACCGGCTGCCGCTCTTATACACATTGCCTTCGTTCCGGAAATAGATGCTGGTCAGCGGCACCAGTTCGATGGGCGTAAGCCAGTCTCCCTGTGGAGGAAAGTCGAAATGGGCGTTGAACTCATCGGCGACAGCCTGCGCGTTGCCGGCATCGTCAAGCAGCAGATAGCAGACAAAGTTGGCCCCACCGTATTGCCCTTTCTGGACATCGCCTATGGTCAGGTACAGGTCATTCCCGAGCTGCGTATTCGTCGGAAAATCTTCATACACGCCCGTCACCGTGATTTCCCGAGGCAGTTCCATATATTTGGTATCTGTTTTCAGGAGCTTGCCTGTCGCACGCTCTCCGGGGAAAAGATTTTCCGCCAGCGACCGGGGGATGATGACGGAATTCGGCCCCTCCAGCGCGTGGGAATCGCCCTCTATCATCTTGATGCCGAACACATCGATGAACCTTTCCGATACAAAAACAAGGTCCCGCTTGTAGCCTGCAGGGGCCTTTCCGCCCTCTGCCACGGAGAAATAGATTTCCCCGATAAAAGGCATGAACGTACACCCCGCCTCAATATGGGCCGATGAACCAATGATATCATCGGCAAAGCCTCTCGGCAGGATATTCCTGAACAGCGATTCATCGCCCTTCTTGTCGGCCCGGAACACCCGGCCCGACGTCGGATGGCACTTGTCAAAAGACAGTTCATAATCCGCCTGCAGGAATATCAGGGCGAAGGCCAGCAGCGCCGCCACCAGTCCCGTGAAGTTCAGGACCACCGCCACCGGATACCGGCGAATCAGGCTCTTTAAGTTTCGTAGTATCATAGTTTCTTTACTCCTTTTTCAACTCTATCGCCGGATTGGTCCGGGCAGCCTTGAGGGTTTGCCAGAGCACGGTACCGAAGGCGATGGCCAGGGAAATCAGGGCGGCCACCACGAACACCCATCCATATCCTTCAACACGGTAGGCAAAGCGCTCCAGATACACCCTTGCGGCCCAAATGGCCAGCGGAATGCCCACAAGGCAGGCCACGCCGACAAGAATCATATAACTCCGGACGTTCCTCCAGGTCTCGTGCGTCACATCAGAACCGAAAACCTTGCGCACGGCAATCTGTTTGGTGTTTTCATCGGCATAATAGGTGCTCATGGCCAGGAGGCCCAGCAGGGAAATTAACACTGCCAGAACCGCAAAGAGTTCCACCAAACGGAGAGTCCTCTTGACAGGGGCCAGCATCTTCCTGTTGATGTCACGCACGAAGCCGTACCGCCAGGCGGGTTCCTCCACACCGGAGGTTTCCAGCCGATATTCCCTGTATGCCTGCCGGATGGCTTTGTCGTAAGAATCGTCCTCTCCTGTGGTGCCGATGAGCATGCAATTCGCATATCTGAGCTCTTCGGCCCGCGTTACGATGACGCCACCATTGGGATTCTGACTGCTCTCCGAGGCCGGCCGGGTGGGGAAATCCGTCACAACGCCGCCGATGAACTCCGGCTGTGCGCCGTTCATGTTGATTCTCCGGGGGAACACGGTCGATGTATCCGACACTGCGGCGGCGTTAAAGGCACTGCGGCTCATCCAAAGCGAATGTGTGAGCGGATGGCCGAAATCCTCCTCCACCTCCAGTCCCAGCAGTTTGAAATAAGTGGAATCGCAAAGGATGACGGGCATATCCACGTGATGCTCCTCGTCCACCTTGATACCCATCGTCATATTGATGAGGCCCGGGATGCCGCGCCCTACACCCGCCTTTGTCACAAAGGGCAGCTGCTCCACCTTGTCCTTGAATAGTTTCATCGCATCGTAGTTTTGGGCGGAATATTCGATGTAGTAGAGATTCTCCGAGGCTGCGTGCATCGGCCGGGTGAGCATGTGGCGCATCTGCACTTCCATCGTGAGCGCCAGGGCAATCAGAAATACCGACAGGACGTTCTGCACCACGATGAACACCTTGCTCAGAACCATCTTGTTACGGCGTCGGAGCGTGCCTTTGATGACGTCGATGGGCTGGTAGCGCGAGGCGACAATAGCCGGTAGCAGGCCGCAAATGGTGCCCAGCAGCAGGATGCCGGCAATGTACGCCAGGATATACCCGGGCGTCATCATAAAGGAAAGCCGTACACTGGTATCGCCGATGCCCAGCATCAGCTCGTCCGGGTCGCCTGTGGAAACCAGGCTGTTCATCATAGGCGCCAGCAAATCGGCCAACAGCAGCGCCGCGCCAAAGCAGACGGCGGTGAAGGCAACGGATTCGCCGATGTACTTCCACAGGATGCCGGTTTTGTCGGCCCCCAGCAGCCTCCGGGTGGCCATTTCCTTGGCCCGTTTGCCTGTAAGCGCGAGGCTCAGGTTCACATAATTGAAGATGGCCGATAAGAGGAGCAGGAGTACAACTACCGTCAAGAGCCTGAGCATCTGGGCGTTGCCCTGACGGGTGAGCCCGTTGCTGTTGCCAGTAGTGAAGAAAGCTTCATCCATCCGGTACGCTTTCCACGCGTTCACCTTTTCCGCGCTCCAAATGGGGTCATAATTCTTGTGCAGCAGTGCACTCACTTTGTTCCGCACATCGGCGGGGTCGGCATCTTCGCGCACGCGGAACCAGGTGGTGTAGTTGCCGATGCTGCCGAAGTTCCGCTCCTGCTCGGCGGCCCAAGTTCCCGAAATGTGCGTAATGATGTCGTAGGGCATGAAGAAAGTGCCGTCGAAATCGGCAAAAACCCCTTTGATGATGCGATTGGATTGGTCCACGTTGATAACTTTCCCAATGAGGTTATCGCCATCCACGGAAAGTTTCCTCGCCAGAGATTCACTGATGAGAATGTCCTCCTTCCCGACAAAATCTTCCGCACTTCCTTCTACCAGATGATACTCCGGGAACACCTTGAAGAAGTCGGCATCGGCCTCCATGCCGGCGCACTGGAGGAGCTGGTCACCTTCGCGGATGAGCGGCTGCCACAGCATGGCGGCACGGGTTGCCGCCTGAACCTCCGGGATGTTCATTTTCACCTCCTCCTTATCCCAATAGGTGAGGCCCAGGAACTCATTGGTTCCCAGCACAAATGTGCGCTTCCACTGAGGCGACTCGTGCGCCACCTCATACTGCTGCACCACATAGGAGCCGATCAGGATCACAAACGCAAGGCTCACGGCCAGCCCCACCGCCTCGATGGCGGTGTACAGCTTATTACGGGAGAGGAATTTCAGGTAACTTTTCATATCGGGCTTGACTTGTTTTCTACTATTGTCTATATTTGTAACGAACGATAAAGTGTTGGGCTATGAGTGAGGATTTGATTATCGTCCAAAATCTGATTTATGAGATTCGTGGGCAGAAAGTAATGCTGGATTTTGATCTGGCGAGGTTGTACCAGGTTTCTACTGGTGCATTGAACCAAGCGGTTAAAAGGAACATAGAACGGTTTCCAGCCGACTTTATGTTCCGTCTTACGGGCGAAGAAGTCCAAAATATGATGTCACAATTTGTGATATCATCAAAAAGAAAGACTTCTGCGCCACCTTTTGCCTTTACAGAACAGGGAGTTGCCATGCTTGCGAGTGTGCTAAAAAGTCCTATAGCCGTTGCGGCGAGCATTTCTATCATGCGCGCATTCGTGCAGGTGCGGCAGTACCTGCTCACAACGGCCTCCATGTCGGCCGAACTGAAGGAACTCCGGGCTAAGGTAGACCTTCTAGCCATGCAACAGGAGGAGAACCTCGCAGCCGTCAACGACCTTTCGGAGGATGTCCGGCAGGATATCGACAACCTGTATCTGGCCATCGGCGAACTCTCTTCCCGCATGGAGGAGAAAAAGCACGAGCCGCAGCGGCGTATCGGGTTCCAGCAGAATATGGAGGACTGAGTTGTCATTCTGAGCGTCTTTTTTGTCATTCTGAGCGCAGCGAAGAATCTATTCTTTTTTCAGTTCCACCGCCGGGTTGGTCCGGGCGGCCTTGAGGGTTTGCCAGAGGACGGACCCGAAAGCCATGGCAAATGTAAGGACAACAGCCAGGACAAAAATCCACCCATAACTTTCGAGCCGATAAATATAACTCTCCAGATATTTCTGAGCCGCCCAAACGGCGATAGGGATGCCGATGACGCAGGCGATTCCCACAAGAATCATATACTCCCGCACGCTATGCCAAAGTTCTCCGTCCACGGTGCTGCCGAAGACCTTGCGCACGGCGATATCCTTGGAGCGCTCGCCGGCATAGTATGTACTCATTGCCAAAAGGCCAAGCAATGAAATCAAAACAGCCAGCAGCATAAACAGTTCCAGAAGGCGCATATTGTTCCGTGCCGGACGGAGTGCCTCGCGGTAGTTTTCCGTAAGGTAATCGTTATCCGCCACGCTGGCAATGTTGGTCCGGCTCCAGTCCTCATACACCTTCCTGATGGCCTTCCTTGCTTCATTCCGGTCTCCGGCGGTCTCGATGACCCAGCCTCCCCAATTCAGGTCTTCACGCTTCATGACGGACACAAAGAGATAGTCTTCTTCTCCGACGTTGGACAGATTCACCGGGAAATCCTTGATCACTCCGGCCACGTACTCACACCCCATCGTCCTTTGGGAGAGTTGCGTTTGGCCGATGTCATGATACGCATCGTCGAATCCGGTGGCGGCAAAAGCAGCCTCGCCAAACCATACGGCATTGAACTTGGGCGCCTGGTAATCCTTCAACTTCTCGAAACGGAAGATATCAAAGGCAACGCTGTCCATCTTGAAGGTCCGGTACATAATCTCACTTCCGTCGCGGGTGAGCGCGAACTGCCCTCCCGTCCGGGAGCCCGGTGCGCCCTGGGCAAATCCAATCCTTTTCACGCAAGGGAGTGCGCCCAGCGCATCGGCCAGAGGGCCCTGGTCGGACCGGCTCTGAACACGGAGGTAATAGACATCCTCGATACTCGCGTGGATTGGCCGGTTCATCGACAAACGATACTGCGCCTCCATGACAAAAGCCATAGCCAGCAGGAACACCGCCAGGGCACTCTGCAAAAGGATGAAGACCTTGCTGAAGGACATCTTCACCTGACGGCGGAATGTGCCGCGTACCACATCGATGGGCGAGAACCGGCTTGACAGAAGAGCAGGCAGGAGTCCGGAAACAGTGCCTGTCAGGACAATAAGAAGCAGATATGCCATCACATAGCCCGGTCGCATCAAGATTTGAACCGGAACATCCGGATCATTGATCAGGCTGTTGAACATCGGCACGAAGGCATACGCCAGCAGCAGGCCGATGCCGAAACAAACTGCCGTAAACAGAATGGATTCAACGATTTGCCGGAGTACGATGCTGCGTTTCTCTTCTCCCAGCAGCCGCCGGGTGGCCATCTCCCTGGCCCGTTTGCCTGTCAGCGCGAAACTCAGGTTGATGTAATTGAAAATGGCCGATACAAGCAGCAGCAGTCCCACCAGCAGCAAGATTCTGAGCGTTCCGATGTCGCCATGACGATAGGCCTGCTGGTTGCCAGTGTATTTTTTGAAAAACAATTCATCAAGGCGCTCCACGGACAAGGTTTCAAAGAAGGAGGTCCCGAACATTCCCGGGTAGATCTCCTTGCAGAGTCTTTCCACTTTGGATTGAAGCGTTGCCCGGTCCGTTCCGGGAACCACCCTGGCGAAGGTCACAGTACTCCCATAGCGATCGAAGGGCTCTTCCCCGGCCCCGGCATTCAGCCAGCTGTCCGGATGGGCGATAATATCGACTGAAGGGAAGAGTGTCTGGCGGAAATCCTCCACGATGCCGGCTACCCGGAAATCCCAGTCCCGCGTATGAAGGACGTCTCCAGTTTTGAAGCCATACGCCTGCGCGAAGGATTCACTGAGAAGCACATCCTCCTTGGTGGCAAGGCTCTCCGGAGATCCCTCCAAAAATCCATAATACGGAAACAGTTTGAAAAAGGAAGGATCGACGGCAATGACACGCGCTTCTATATCTGAATTGTCAACGTGGACGTAGGTCAGTATGTCCGGACAATAGCGGGCGGTCTGCACCACTTCCGGGACAGCATCCGCTAATTTCTCGGCGAATCCGAAAGTCAGTCCCGGCCAGTCCGGCAGATTGAACGTATAGATATTTTCCCGATCCGGATTCTCCCGTGTCACCGCCCACTGCTGCCAGGCATAACTGCCGATGAGAATCACGAACGCTAGGCTCACGGCCAGCCCCACCGCCTCGATGGCGGTGTAGAGTTTGTTGCGGGAGAGGAATTTCAGGTAACTTTTCATATCGGGCTTGACTTGTTTTCTACTATTGTCTATATTTGTAACGAACGATAAAGTGTTGGGCTATGAGTGAGGAT
>Ga0247608_10004173_pt1 | contig 16375 bp, 18 predicted proteins | sample 176DNAGHGlowgp2_FD_193490 | JGI IMG/M metagenome (GOLD analysis project Ga0247608, IMG submission 193490) | Sheep rumen microbial communities from Palmerston North, Manawatu-Wanganui, New Zealand - 1766 DNA GHGlow gp2 | ecosystem: Host-associated > Mammals > Digestive system > Stomach > Rumen ... | reverse complement strand
AAATAAACCTAATACACTAACTACTGCTATTAAATTCATAGCTCCAGTAAGTGCTGCTGCACCCATTGCTCCTACAGCTGCTAATATCACTAAACATCCAGACATAGCTACTAATAATATAGATAAAGAAGTTGCTGTTTCTACTGATGCTTTAACTCCTAATCCATCCATTATTCCTAATATTATAGCTAACTCAGCTACGACACCACCTAATATAAACATAGATGTTATCGCACCTGGATTAATAAATTGTATTTTACTTAACACTAAAGCTGCCACTGACATAGCTAATAATACTTCAGATAAAGCACTAGCTGTTTCGATAGAAGCTTTAGCATTTATACTATTTAACCATGCTAAGAAAGCAGTAATTCCAACAGATAAAATACCTAACAATAATATTGCTGGTATAGCTTTAGCTATTGAATCTTTAACTTGTCCAATTAAGAATATAGCAACACCAAGAACACCTATAATTGTACACAATGCTCCTAATGAAGTTAACATTTTTTGTGTATCTAGGAAAGTTAATGCTATTAGGCATCCTGTTAATATAGCTATAGCAAAAGATATCTTTAATATCATTATTCCTGCTTTATCAGCATCTTTTCCAGCATACGCAGAAATTCCAATTAATGCTCCAACCAATATAGTAAACGCTGCTATTATTCCTATACCTTTTATTATTTCATCTTTACTTAATGACCCTAATATTTTCATAGCCGCTGATAGTAATACAAATCCAGCAGATACTTCTAATATCATTAAACCTGCTTTATGAGCTTCTTTGCCTGCAAATTTTGATATCCATATTAAGCCCATCACTAATCCAGTAAATGCTGCTATTAAAATTCCGCCTTGTTCCATTTCTTTAGGCGATAAATTACCTAATATTTTCATAGCAACACCTAACAATAAAAACGCCGCAGATACTGATAGGACTAATTGACCTGCTTTATCGGCACTATCACCTGCAAAATTTGTAAATATCATTAATATTGCCATTAGTCCGACAAAACCAGCTAATACTTCACAGCCTTTATCTATTTGATCTGGCTGTAATCCTCCTAATATTTTCATAGCTATTGCTAATAATAAAAATGCTGCACCAACTTTTGCTATAACCGTAGATGCTTTATCAGCATATTCTCCTGCAAATTTAGTAACCCATACTAATGCCATTATAATAGCTGTTAAACCAGCCATAGCAAGTAATCCAACTCCTATTTCAACTAGTGACATTTTTCCTAGTATTTTTAAAGCAACTGCCATTATAATAAAAGCACCACCAATTTTAGATAAAAATGTAGCTGCTCTATCTGCCCATTTTCCAGCAAATTTAGTAACAAATACTAAACCACCAACAAGTATGCCTAATTTTAAAATTACTTCTGTTCCGTTATCTATTTCATCTCGACTTAAACCACCCATTATTTTTAAAGCGATTGAAAGTATAAGCATACATGCTGCTAGACTTTTTATAAAATTACTAAAACTATTAAGATTTGCTATAAATTTCTTTGATTGAACCCAATTTTTACTCATTTTTGACATTAATGCAAATAATGCTATAAATACAGCAGTTATAACACCTACTACTATTGCTGCTTGACCAATATTTTCTATTTTTGATAATATAAACATTGCTGCTGCTATCATTAATATTGATTCAGCTATAGCTTTTATTACATTTCCTTTAGCTGCTAAAACAGCAGCTTCTCCTTTAGATGTGAACATTTTTCCTAAACCAGATAAAGCATCACCTAAACCTTTTAACGGAGCTGTCAATCTATCGGCTAATGTTACAAATGTTTTGAATATATCTATTGCTTTCTTTAATATCAAGAATGAACCAGCAATTACTCCAACGGCTAATATTTTACCAAAATCTATATTTTTAAATATACCTATTATTTTATCAGCAAAACCTTTTACTGTATCTGGTATTTTTACAAAACCTTGTTTCAATCCAATAGCTAAACCAGCCATTATAAAACCACCAAGAGCAATAAATACTTTTGATGGAGAAGCTATACCTAATATTTCTTTAAATTTTGATATAACTTTTTGTGCTAATGAGGATATTGTAGCAAATACTCCACCATTGGCATCTAAACCTTCTTTTAAACCAGCTAATGATTCTATACCACATGCATTAAATAAATTTGCAAACTGTCTTGGTAAATTTAAAAATCCTAATTGCGGAATTAAAGAAGTTAACGGTAATAATATACTACTTATTTGTGAAAAACTTATATTTTTTATAGATTCATATATGTTATTAAATATTTCCGTTATTTTAGGAAACATATTTTTTAATCCATTAAATAATCCTTCTATTATATTTTTTCCATATTCAAAGAATACAGTAGAAGGTGAAGCAATTCCAAATAATTTACAAAATGCTTCTTTTATTCTATTAGCTATATTAGTTATTATTTCTACTATTTTATTGACTAAAGATCCATCTTTTATTCCTTGAATTAATCCGTCTATCATATTTTTGCCAACGGTTATTAAATGATTTCCTAAATTAGATAAACCGGTTTTTACTTTATCAATAATTGATGATATTGTTTGTAATGATGCTTTTAAATCTGGATGCATAGATAAATATTCACTTAGTAGTTGATTCCTTGTTTTTCCTTCTTTATTATATTTACCATTTTTATTTATTAATATATCAAATAAACCACCTAAATCTTTTAAACCGCCAAACAATAAGTCAATTGTATTTTTAACATTAGTAATAATTGTATCAAGAGTTTTATTTTCTGTTATAAAATTATTTATTGGTGTTAATATCCATTCTAATATATTTTTTAAAAATTCTAGACTATTTCCTAGTAAATCATTATTAAATATGAAATCTCTTATTACGTCTATTCCATTTTTCATTAAATTTATAACAAAATCGAATGCCCTATTTATATGATCATTTAATATTGTGCTTATAAAAGTTAACATGTCACCCAATTCAGCAGTAGCACTTAAAACTCCACTTGTTGTTTTTCCGAATATGCTTAATATGCCACCTAAAATTGTAAAGCCAATTCTTAAAACACCTTTTATTATATTAGCAACTACACTTAAAATAGAAAATAAACCACGTAATGTTCTAGTTAAATTTTCGGCATTTCCTTCAACATAATTTTTTATTATATTAGATAATCTATACATACCTGTTATAATATTAAATATTGTATCAGCTGTTATTGGTGGAAATGCATCTTTTATCGCTTTTCCTATAGAAGAAAATATTGATATCAATGCTCTACCAACATTGGCGAATGACTCTATCAACATATAACGACCATTTAATTTATCAGATTTGTCTATTAATTCAGTTACAGATAAACCCAATTTATCTGCCGTTTCTTTTAAGTTTCTAAAATCTTTTATTTGTTCATCATTATATCCCTGTGCTTTTAATTCAGCATCACTTAAATTAACTAATTCTTCTATATAACTTTTTGTTGCTTCTGAGACTTTTTCTTCTGATTGCACTAATTCTTCTTGTTTTTCTGAAAAATTCTCAGCATGTCTTACACTTGATCCTAGTCTTTCATTCACCAAATTTTGTGCATGAGCCCAGTCATATCCGGCTTTAGTTAGAGCATCCCATCTAGATTGTCCATTGCCCCATTTACCAGATATAATTTCATCTACAACTTTTGTATAATCTTGTACAGAATCTACTACTCTCTTAACAGAATCTGCTGATTCCTCTATAGGTTCAACTAAATCTTTAAATTTTTTAGCAAATTCGCCTATAGTTTTTCCCATGGCACTTTTAACCAATTCGTTTCTTGCATCAGAAACTCTGGTTATTATACCATTTGGTCCTGTTAAAAAATCACCTATTCTTGTAAAAGTTTCTTTTGCTTGTTCAAAGTCACCAATTATTAATCTCCATGTTTGCGCCCAACCAGTTCCTAATGCCTCTTTAATAACACCGACTAACTGACTAAATGTCTTAATTTTAGTTGCGGCATCAGTCATTGCTTGATCATTGGCAAATCGTTTCATTGTCTCCATAAAGACATCAGTTGTTAACCAACCTTCTTTTAAACTTTCCCTAAAACTTCCATTTTTTTCGATCATGGCGTCTACATTTATTCCAAAATCTCTAGCTGTTTCAGCAAAAGCTTCTTGAAAATTTGCACCAGACATACCAGCAGTATGCTCTATTGACATCCAATCTCTTAGTCTAATTGAACCTGCTGATAAACCTTGTGATAATTGAAATGCTGCTCTAGCCATATCCTCTGAACTTGCGCCAGCATATGCTGCCCAGTTGCCTATACCTTTTAATGCTTCTGTAGATTGCTCTAAACTGCCTTTACCTAATGCAGCAGTGAAAGTACCAACATTTCTTGTCATTTCTGAAAAATTATAAATTGTTAAATCAGCATATTCGTTTAATTCGTCTAATTTTTCATTTACAACTTCTACACTTTCTCCAGTATTAGCCATTATTGTTTGTGTAGAACCTATTTGTAATTCATATTCTCTTAATCCATCAGTTATAGGTGTTATGGTTAAAGATCTTACTATTCTTTCACCAGCTTGCATCGCTCTATCAGTTATATTCTCTAAAACCCTAATACCAATTATTCCCAATGTTGAGAATCTTTCATTGACAGTATCAATTGCATTAGATAAATTATTAAAATTTAATTTATTAGCTACTGCTCCAACATTTTCTAAACCATTAGAGGCACCAGAAAAATTTAATTGTTTTTTAAATTCATCAAGTGTCTTCATAGTGTCTTTTATATTTTTCTCAAAATCTCGATTATCAAAACGCATCTCGACAACTTTTTCATCTATTGTAGTACTCATTTTCTAGTTACCTCCTTCCATGCATCTTCTGCTATTCTATCAAATATTGGTCTTATTGCAGGATTTATGTAATCTCTACCTTGGACCCAGCCTCCGTTTCTTGTTCCGTGACCATATTGTAAAATTATAGCGATTGGAACTCCTTTATTTATATTTCTATTATTAAATGATATAGCTAAAGAGCCATTTCTTCTTTCTATTTCATAATACCATGAACTAGCTGTTTTACCAGTATCAACTGGTGTCGCCATAGAAAGAGCTTCAACTCCTTGCTTACCATATCTATCCAATTCGCCTCGTTTTAATATTTCTTTTATTCTTTCTAAAAAACTACTTAATTTTCTAAAATCACCTTTTTGTCTAAAACGGATCATAAAATTACTCCTTTATTAGCCATTAGTATGAAGTTGTTTTCTTCTTGCTTCATTTAATGCTTTATTTCTACTCATAATATCTCTTTTACTCATCTTCTTAGGTGGAGTATTCTTAATACTGCAAATTCTTATTAAAGTCAACAAACGATTTAAATGCCATTTTTCACATTCCATAGGTATATTAGAAGCAACCATCCAATAATATATTAATTCTGATGTAATTACTTCTTTTTTATTAGTATTAGTCGTTTCTTCATAAAAAGTAGTTGCTGTCATCGGATCAGATATATAATCATTTATTGCTGATATATTTTTTGGTGTTAAATACTTTATTTTATCTATCTGATTTTCATCTAATAACATACATCTTATATAATCAAGAGTCTCTTCTGTTGTTTTGTTATTACTATTTATAAATGGTTTTTTCCATTTTGACTCCCATTTTGAAAGTGATATTAAAGAATGTTCTAATTCTAATCTTGATTCTTCAATTGTAATAAATTCGTTATGTTCTTCATCATATAATTCAGTTGAAGGTATATTTATTACTAACATATACTTTCACACCCCTTTATTTCTTACCTTTTGTAAGTTTCTTTACTTCCTCATCTGGAATATTGATGTCGCTTGGTATAATTCCTTTTATAAATTCTACTGCTGATTCTGAATTTGTTGCTAATTCCATAAATAATTCAGAATATGCTTGTGTTTGCTCAAACTGTACTGATAATGGTTTTCCATCATCATTAACTTTAATAAATCTTTTTCCATCTGGGCTTTTTTCACCATAAGATTTTAATAATAAATCTTTGAATATTTTTATTATAGATGGAGTGTCTTGTGTTTCAACAATCTTTTGAATTGTTTCTGCCAATCCACCAGTTGTACCCATCTCCATTTCCATAAGTTCAGCTTTAGTTAAATTGAATAGAAATTTTTCTTCTCTTTCAACTCCATTATAATCTGTATATTTAATAGTTTTTGTTATCATAATATTATTCTCCTTTCAAATTTAAAAAGAGGAGATGTATAAAATCTATAAATCTCCTCTATAATATTTGTTTAAATTTTAGCCAGCAGCAAATATACTTGCTATCTCATCTGGCAATGGTAGTCTTGCATCTACGGCTGATTGTCCACCTGAAGAAGGTGTTCCATATAAAATAGATTTTAATGTATTTAATTTTGTTGCATCAACTTTTGTTGAATCAATAACTAAACATGCTGTTGGTTTAAATCCACTAACTGCTACTGGTGTAGTAGAAATTTCCCATGAGAAAGTAATAGCTTCTGGGCTATCATTAATTGTAGCATAAGCTCTTTCTGATGGTGCTGCTAAACATCCATAAATAATATGAATTTTATATCCATGATCGTTAGCATCAACATCGTTACCAATTTTTGTTTGATAGCAAAGACCGAAAGCTTTTCTAGCTTGTTGTCCAATTGTAACACCTGTATTTAATGAAGCTTCACCATTGCATACTGCAAATTCATCTGGATATGTATAAGCTTCAACAGTAGCACCAAATTCCTCTGCTGAAATTAAGTTTAAATATTTAATATTATCTGCATATAAAGCTGTTGCTTCAGCTCCTGAAGGTGATTCTGTTACAGCAGTTAAACCATTCCAAGCAACACCTTCTGGATATGTTCCATTAGTAGCTTGTGGATATAAAACTCCATTGCTAACACCTGTTTCATAAAATCTCTCACCTGATTTATCCCATTCTAACGCGTATTGTGGTTCTTGTGGCATAATTCTTTTCCTCCTTTTAATTTTTAATAATATAATGTAATTGAGTCATGATTTAAATTATCAGAAATATAGAAACGGTCATAAGAAGAAAGAGGTAATTCTAAAATCTTTTTTATGACCTTATTATCTGGTTTTCTGTCTACAACAATTACTTGATATCTAGTGAAATTGACATAATTTATGTTATTTGCATGTGTAGAATCAATATCACTTTTTGTGTATATAATGGCTGGATAGTTTATCTTATAATTTTCAGGGGGTTGATAATACACATTCTTAGATCCAAGTAATTCTTCTAATTTACTCTGTAGCTCTAGCCTACTCGCCATTGTATACACCCCCCATGTTTAATGTTATTCTTGGGTATTCAATGGTAGCACTATTAATCTTCCATTTAACACCCATGAATGTAACATACTTCATATATTGAAAATTCTCTTTGGCATATGGATCTGCTACAATACTTATGCTATTTGTTACATTTACAGAATCATTTATATCGTTAGCTGAATTAATACTTCTTGAATTTCTGATAGTATCACCATAGTACGTACGTTCTGATAGTTCTTCAGTCCATACTCCAGGTTCACTCTCAATGGTTTTAACATAACCTATTTGTCCGCAAAATCTAGCCATTTTGAATTCTCCTTTCAAGTTTTAATTACCCAGCTGGGTTAGCTGCTACTGCTGTTTTTCTTAATACAATTGCAGAATATGGAACAGTTAATGCACCTGACATTCTTGTTTCCATTAAGTATTTCATTTGGTTGTAATCGATATCGAAATCATCGAACATGTTTACAGATCCACCTTTATCAGCACCTGCTGTGTAGTCGTTCATATTAACAATAATACCTACGATATCTTTGTATTCATCACCTTCCATTTCTGGAATTGTAACGATTTCTTTAACTCTCATTGCTGTAGCTAACTTCTCAACTGAATCATAAATTGTTCTACCATTTTGGTCTTCAATTAATAATAGATCTGTTAAATAATCTTCTGTTGTATAGAATGTTGGTTTTCCAGATCCTTTATATTCTTTTCTTGCTCTTAAAGCAGCTCTTACAATACCTTTTGTAAAGCTATCATTATCTGATTGGCTATTTCCAGTTTGTTTGTAATCTGTTCCTTCTGTAATTACATATTTAATTGTGTATGTGTCAACGTCTTTTAGAACTGGTATGATATTTCCTTCGTTGATTTTATCAAGATCAGAAACGTCTCTTCCATCACCTAATAACATAGCTCTTGCTAATTCTTTATCAAGTTGTTTTCTCATTTCTCTCTTTTGCCATGCAACAACATCAAAATCTGTTATATCAACAACGTCATCTCTATCGATTTCATTCTTAATATATACAGTTGTAGGTGTAGTAACACGGTTTAATGCTGCCATTTGAATATTTGTCTTTTTATTTCCTTTGATATAACCTTTAGCTCTTGCTTGTGGTTCTGTCATTTTTCCAAATGTAGCTTTTACTCTTGAGAATGGTGTATGTTTTACATCATTCATAACTTTAGCAACCCAAGATTGATCTCTTTCAATCATTATTGGTTCCTTATTTAAAGGTGTAGCATCTGGGAATAGTTTTCCAATATCTGTGATATTATTAATAGCCGCATGCTCCAATACACTATCTCTTAAAGATCCATATCTTTTAGCGTCAGCTAGGGCATCAGATAATATTTCTGAATGCATTAAAACTTCGTCATTTTCTTCGTTATTAAAAACATTATGTTTCATATTATTCTCTCCTTCTTCATCTTCTTCCTCTTCGTCTTCGTCTTCGTCTTCGTCTTCGTCGTCAGATACACCAGCATCTTCTAACGCTTGACCAATAATAGTATAAACTGCATCTTTTTGCTTGTCAGATAATGTATCAAATACTTCTTCAACAGTTTCTTCATTTGCATTATCTTCTGGTTTCTTTTCTTCTTGATCCATTTCTTCTTTTTTATCCTCCTTATTTGGTTTTTCTTCTGATTCGTCATTATTATCATCTGAATGCTCTATAAATAAACTTATATCCTCATCAGTATAGATAATAGCTTCTTCTTCAGCGTCAGCGTCTTCACCATGTATAACGACTGAATCAATATATGCTCCAGGATTTGCACCTGCTAACACCAAACTTACTTCTCTGATACATCCATGAATAACATTATTCATTTTCGACTTTAGTTTATTAGCATAAATAGATAATTTATCTACATCACCATTTTTAACTAAAGCCTTAGCTTGTTGTCCTGATTCTGTATCATTGAATTTACAATATGCATATACACCATCTTCTCTATTTTCTAAGACAGCATGCCCTAAAACTTCGTTAGGATCATCATGCTGATGGTTCCAAACTAATGGTACTTTTTGACCATCATTTTGTTTGAATGCATCTTTCATGATTGTTCTACCATCTGAACATCTTATGTTATTTCTAGTAGCCCAACCGCTAAAATCATAGTCCATTTTGAAATCTCCTTTCATAATTATTATTCTTCTTCATCATCGATGTCAACGCCATTGTCTCTCAATATTTGTTCAATTAATATATTAACTGCATTTTTCTGTTCGTCAGTTAATGTCTCATATATTGCTTCAACATTTTCATCACCATCTTCTTGTTGTTCTTCTGGAATTTCTTGTCCTTCCTCTGGAACTCCTTGATCTTCTTCTGGAATTTCTTGTCCTTCCTCTGGAACTCCTTGATCTTCTTCTGAAACCCCTTGACCCTCATCATAAATTTGTTGTTCTGTTTCAGTTGATTGATTTAAATTGCTATTTACTAACATATCTGCTTTAGGGTCATCAGATGGTTTGATACCGATGATTTGTCTAATTTCATTAGATGACATTATTTCATTTCTTGTGAATTTATCTGCTAATTCAGCTAATTCTTTGACTGGTACAAGCTTAAACGGATCTCTAAATGACATTATAGTTTGTCCTTGAGTTCTTGCTGTTTTTGTTAAAAATTTCCTTTTCATTTCATCTGTTATAGCTGAAGCTATTGGTTCAATAACTCTACTATAATAATTTAACATTGTTTCATCATTTGCTGTACCATCTAATATAGATTGAGAAATTCCTAATTGACTAAATAATAAATTAGTTAAATACTCTATTTGCTTCATTAAATTGTTTTCAAGAGATCTATTTAACTGAGTTATTTTTTCTGTTCCATCGGTATAAGCTATACCATATTTAGAACCTTTAAGTTGATTTTCAATTTCTAATCTTCTTTCATTTGCTTGTTTTTTTCTTGCCTCTGATTTTATTATATAAGGTAATTGTATAATTAAATCTAATTTTCCAGAACTTGATTCTTCATCGACATTATCCAAAAGAGCTAATTTTCTAGTTAAACGTTGTAATGTTGAGTTTGGCTCATTCATTATCGAATAAAATGGATTTTCTACGATCGCTACTGTTCTTTTAGGCAATACTATTTCTTCTTTTTTTCCTTTTTCCTCATTATAGAGTTCAACCTTAACGTCTTTAGGAAACCATTCTGTTATTTTACCGGTTCTCATTGTTATTATATCATAAGAATCTGTTAAATTAGGATTAGCGGTTGTATCTATTGGTACTATAGCTACGCATCCTTCATCTAACATAGAAATAACAATATCTTGTATAAAAGCTCTAGATGTCTGATCTAAATTAGATTCCAATGTCAAACAGTTATTTAATCTGCTATCTATATCTTCTTTATATCTTTCATTTTCATCTAATTTGCAATGTTTTATATTAATAGAAGATACATCCATTGCTATTCTGTTATAAACAGATGTTACTATAGAACGCTCATTACCTCTTGTAAATCTTACTCTATCAGGTTTATAAAATGTTCCATAACCACTATAATCTCCATATGAAGAAATAGGAGTTTTATTTTGGAACGCATTCCAAGCATTTTTTAACCTGGAACCAAAGTTTAATTCCATAATATTGTACCTCCTATTGTTTATTTTTAATCGTATGTTACCCATTTTCTAGTAGTTGGTTTTGTTTTTGCTCCATATGTCGTTGAAGTATGATGTGTACTTACTATTTTATATTTTTTATTTATATCACTAGCTTTCTTTTTAACCTTTTTCTTAATGTTATCAATCGCTTTTGAAACTTTTTGTTTAACTTTGTGTTTTGCTTCTGAAGCTGTATTTAATGCATTTACATATCCATTATATCTTTCTCTTCTTTTTCTATCTTTATATTCTTCGCTTGCATAAGCCATAGATTTATGGAATCCATTATTAACTATATGGTTATATGATTTACTTTTATCCTTTGAATTACCATATGTGTTATCACCATATCCTCTTAATTTATTTTCTTCTCTAAGCATGTCCATAGCATCTTTTTTTTCTCTTCCTAATTGATCGAGTTTATCATTTTTGTAATAATATCTCCATCTACCATTAACTTTTTCTCTTTTAATGTACTTAAAATGTTTTATTCCATCAGAAAAATCTTTTCCAAGATAAATATCTGAATGATATAGTTCATGGCTTGATTTTTTATTCATATTTTTATACATATTAGAATGATACAACTCATCTGTATTCTGATATTGCCACATGATTATCCTCCTTTTTAATTTAATTATGCTTTACCTTTTGTTTTTCTAGATTTTATTTTGTTAATAGCTAAACCAATTCTTTGTTTAATCTTTTCTTTTCCTTTATTTACTTTTTGTTTTGCATTATAAACGGCATCACTAGCTTTATTCATTGGATTTATTAGATATTTATCATATTTTGCTTTTCGTTTGTCACTTTTATTTTTTAAACTGTCATAAGAACTTTTCTTATTTGCATATGTGCTAAAAGCTTTATCTTGTTTTGCCATTTTTGCCATTCCACTTAAATCTTTATGCTTATTTTTATCAAAATAAGAATTATAATCATCATAAGCTTTGTCCATTTCTTTTTTTGTAGAATCTAATTTATCATCCTTATAATAATATCTCCATCTGCCATTAATTTTTTCTCTTTTGATATATTTCCAATGTTTTATCCCATCAGAATAATCTTTTCCAAGATAAATATCTGAATGATATAATTCAGATTCTAATTTTTTATTCATGTTTTTATACATATTAGCATGATACAACTCATCTGTATTTTGATATTGCCACATAGTTATCCTCCTCTACTCAAATGCTTCACGGTTTAACTTATAGGCAACATATGCATCCATCATGGCCGCTACAGCATCTATTTTTTGGTCATATCTTTTCTTGTATAGTTTTCTATTTCCATTTGTATCTTCTAATGTTATACAATTTCCCATTGTGAATGTCATTAATTCTTCATCAAATAGTAAAAGTCTATCTTCTGCTAATTTCTTTAATTCACCTAATGGAACAGATTCTGTTTTAGCTCCTTGTATAACTTTTTCTAATCCAAATGGACCATTTTCTTTTTCCCATCTTTCTACAAAATCTTTTGCATTATATGGGTCAAATCCAAAGCATCTGACATCATAACTTCTTTCCATAATGTGATTATCTAGATCCTCATAGACTTCCATCATATCTAATACGGTTCCATTCATAACCATTAATGAACCTTCTTTAATGAACTCTTCATATTTTAACCTCATAGCTGGTTGCAATTTCATTAATGTATGTTCTGAAATATAGTTTCTAGTTTTTATTCCAAATGCTCCGTCCTTTTAAAGGAAATAAAAATGTAAAAGCACAGAAGTCATCACCCTGTGATAAGTCGGCTCCCAATGCACAAGCCATTTCCCAATAATCTCTTTTCTTATGTCTCAATGTTTCTTCATAAGTAAAGAAATATGTATAACCCTCCATTGGTATGCCAAATCTTTTAGCTAATATATCATTTCTATTAGCTGGAGCTTTCTCTGCTCTTTCTACATCTAATTGATATGTTTCATAGCTAACTGTTTTACCTATATTAGGATTAGCCTTTACCCACATATCTGGATTTGCTACTTCATCTATGGAATCTAATCTATACCACCAGATAGATACATGAGGATTTATATATTCTCCTTTTAATATATCCATAAGCTCCATTTTGACTGTGTCACCCGGACCGTTACGGACTGTACCTTCTGAACTAACAGCAACTATTAAATAATCATCATTTTTTGATGCACCTTGTTCCAAAGCACCTATAACATCTTCTCTAACATCACCAGAGAGCCATTCATCAACTGTATTTATTCTACTATTTAAACCTTGAAGTTTATCAATAGTCATAGGTCTTATTTCTAATAACGATCCAGTTAAAAAGTTTTCAATACCCTTCTTTGTAGAAGATAATTTCACACGATTTACTTTGGATCCTGTTGTATTATTAATAGAACCTTCTGTTAAAAATTGAAATAATGGCCCTTTGGATCTTGTTATTGCAGTTCTTATAGGAGATAAGACTTCTTCTGCCTGTTTCATTGTTGGTGCAGTATGAATCTGATGAGTTGTTGAAGTATCAACATTTAAAAAATAATTTTGTATATATGATTCATATTGAGATTTAGCAGCACCTCTTGCTATTATTAAATATTGTTTATTAGTTAGCCTCTTTTTTATATGTTTTGTAACATAATGTCCGCCGTGACCGTCTTTTGAAGGTTTGTATACACTTCTTTCAACAAAATAGTACCATCCAAATATTTGTTCGGCCCATAGCTTAAATGAATCTAGTAGAACCAAATCTTCGCCATCTGTCAATGTTAATTCGTCTTCACAATAGCGAATAAATCCTTCTACAGCCTCATCATCATACCAAATACCAGGATTTGCTATAAGAGAATCTATTCTATTCATTTCCATAGAAATAGTTTCACAAACTGGTATTTGTCCTTTTATTACAGCTTCTCGAAACATACCATAGTACCTAGGTACTGCAGTATTTGATAAGCTCATTTATTTATTCTCCTTAATATCTTTTTTTCTTTTTGTAATTATTTTTTTGTTTATTATAATTATTGTTATTTTTATTATTTTTATTATTTTTATTGTTATAATTATTATAATCAGTATTAAATACATCTTTTAATAATTCTTGATAACCTTGATTTATTGCTGTATTTGTAGATCTTCCTAATTTTGTTATTAGATCCCCAACTACATTTTTAGAAGAATTTATTAAAGATGGTTCTAAAATTGTTTTTCCTATTTTATCTAATATTTTCGCAGATGTTTTTTTACCATATTCCATTTTGTTTCGATCATATACTCTTCTTAAAGCAGTATATTGATTTTCTAATTGTAATCGTTGTATTTGTTTTCTTAATTCATTATCTGTCAAAAATTTAGTGCCTTGTTTTTTTATTTTTTTATCTGTTTTCTCAGATTGTTCTTTTAAAGCTTTTTCTGTCTTTTTTCTAGCTAATTCTTTTTTGTAATCGTTTAATGCTTTATTATCTCTTTTTTTTATTCTTTTTAATCTATTTTTTAAAGTTTTTATTCCAGAAGTTTTACCACTTTTGGATAACCTTTTTATTTTCTTTGACAGTCTTTTTTGTTGAGATGATCTATATTTATATTCATCACCAAAAATATGATATCCGCCATTTCATACCGAAGTCGTCCATAATGGTATAATTCATCAGTATTTTGATATTGCCACATAGTTATCCTCCTTTTATGTATCATAATCAGTTCTACTATTTAAACGCCATTCGTATTCACTGATTAATTTATTATAATTTTCCATTATGGAAGAACTAGCAGGAGGATCGAATACCATTTTAACTTTTAAATAAATATAAGTTTTAACAGCATCTAACTCATCATTGTCTCCAATAAAATCTACCCATTTAGATGTACCATCTTTTATTGAAAAAGTTTTTTCTGGTCCAACACCTATTTGATTTAATATCATAAATACAGAATTAATATTAATAATTATATCTTGGTCAAAGCTTTTATCTTCAACAGCTATATTTAATAATTTCTTAATAGATGTTAAAATACTTTCTTCCATAATTTACTCCTTACTCAACTACTATAAAGTTTTTCATACAATAAGCTTCTTTACCATTTACTGATACTTTATAAAAGTCATTTTCTTCTTCTAATATTACTATCTTGTCTTCTTTACCAATAACAAATAAAACTTCAGAATCTTTGTTTGGTTCTTTTCTAGCATTTAAAAGTTCACAATTTGCTAATTTACCAACTTTCGTTTCTTCTGTTTTAATTTCTGGAGCTTCAATACTAGGTTCGTCTGTTACAACATCTCCTGTACTTGTTTGAACTTCAGTTTCTGGTTCTTTTTCTGTTACTGTTTCTTCTACTTTATTTTCTTCAACATTTACCTCTTTTTCTTCCATTTCTTTATTCTCCTTTACTTCTTCTTTTTTATCAAAAAATTTCTTTTTTGCCAATGTTTTCACCTCCGACAATTTAATGTTTCCAAGGACATGTATCATTCCTTTTTCGCTCTATTACACATTCTTCTTTAAAATTACTAGTACCATAATGTATGAAATCATGAGTGCTTTTTATTGTTGTTATTAAATATTCTGGATTTAATAAAAAATCAGTACTATTAATTATATCATCTTTTGAAATTGGATTCATATGATGTATTAAAATTCTAGAATCAAATATCTCTCTATCAGGAATTGCTAAATCACATCCATGATCTCTAACAATAATATAATTTCTAAGATCTCTCCATTCTTTAGATTTATAAAATGCTTGATTTAAATATCTATCGAATCCAAAAGTATCTTCACCAACATTTCCATAAAGTCGTAAATAATTTAATCGATCCTCAAATGTCGAATATTTCATTAATTCAGAATATGTTAATAATTTATTCTTCATCTTCTTCATCGTCATAATCATCAACTACAGCAGCACCACTATATTTTCTCATTGCACTTATTGCATTTGCATATAGTTCCTCAATTCTCTTAGCAGATTGTAATGCTTCTGTTTTTGCTGTGATTAAATCTTTTTGTTTCATTAAAATTTCTTTTTCAATTTTTTCTTTGGTCGAACCTAATTTAAGATAATGTGTAATAACTTGAGAGGAAGCTGTTCCATCTCTTAATTGTTGTTCAGCTAAATCAGTTGCCAAATATATTAACTGATTTTCCCTAGCCTCAGGGGTTAATGCTGGCCTAATACTGCTTTTATTAACTTCTTTTGGAACTTTTTTAGCCATCTTTTTCTCCTTTCTTAGTGACTTAAATATAGATTTATAACCTTTAAGTAGCACTTAAAGTGACTTATACAACATTTTCTAATACTTTGTACATAGTATTAGGAAAGGAGAATAAATTACATTATCACGGAATCGGCTCTCAAGAGGCTTTTGATGCCGAATTTTAATAAAATGCATATAAGTCACTTTAGGTACTACCTAAAGGCCACTCCTAAAAAATCCCTCCGGGGAAAATTTAAAG
>Ga0247608_10004169_pt1 | contig 16395 bp, 11 predicted proteins | sample 176DNAGHGlowgp2_FD_193490 | JGI IMG/M metagenome (GOLD analysis project Ga0247608, IMG submission 193490) | Sheep rumen microbial communities from Palmerston North, Manawatu-Wanganui, New Zealand - 1766 DNA GHGlow gp2 | ecosystem: Host-associated > Mammals > Digestive system > Stomach > Rumen ... | reverse complement strand
GCTGGTGAATATGGTGATGGTATAATTTCAAAAATTGCAACTAAAATTAAAGAACAATATCCAACTCTTACTGGGTTTAGCAAAAGAGGGTTGTATCAGATGATACAATTTTATGAAATTTATAAAGAAAATGAAAAAGTGCAACCACTGGTGACACAATTGAGCTGGACTAATAATTTATTAATCTTACAAGGCGCTAAAACAATTGAAGAAAGAGAATTTTATATCCGCCTATGTATTAAAAATAATTATTCAAAAAGAGAATTAAATAGACAAATTCAAAGCAATTACTATGAAAGATATTTATTATCTAATGGTAATGCCTTAGAAAGTATAGAACCTCTTGTTGGAGAAGAAGATGCTCCAAATACTAAATTATTAGATGTTTATTCACTTGAATTTCTTGATCTGCCAAATAATTATAAAGAAAAAGATTTAAAAAGTGCAATTATGAGCAATCTTAAGGACTTTATTCTTGAAATTGGTAAGGACTTCTCTTTTGTTGGCAAAGAATATCGCATTCAGGTAGGAAATCGTGATTTTTATATAGATCTTTTATTTTATAATAGAGCGTATTCTTGTTTAGTTGCATTTGAATTAAAAATTGGTGAATTTGAACCAGAATATCTATCTAAAATGAATTTTTATCTTGAGGCATTAGATAGGCAAGAAAGAAAAGAAGGAGAAAATCCAAGTGTAGGAATTATTTTATGCTCTTCAAAAAATGAAACAGTTGTTGAATATGCCCAGGCAAGAAGCAATTCGCCTACAGCTATAAGCACATATAAAACAAAATTAATTGATAAAAAGCTATTGCAAAACAAACTTATTGAATATCAAAAAACATTTGATCAAAAGTAAAAAATAAACATTATAATCGTCAATTTTAAATGCTTAGCAAGCAAGTCACTGTATTAAAACGATATATAGATGAATTAGCGATTGATATAAGGAAAGCCCTATATATTTTGAAATTGTTGGATTGTTTAATAAAGCCAGCAAAGAGAAACTAATAACTCGTAGAAAAATAATGTTAATTTTCAAGATTGTATGCAAAAGAAGTAAATGAAAAAATTGAATTAATATTTAATCAAATATTAATTTGATTTAATTTACAAAAATTGTAGAAATTGAAATCCATTTGTATTAATATATTTAAGCGAGTTGGGGCTTTAGCTCAGTTGGGAGAGCGCTTCCATGGCATGGAAGAGGTCACCGGTTCGATCCCGGCAAGCTCCACCATTAGGTCGAATTTTTCTCCATTTATTGGACTAAATTTATAAGAATTTAGCACATTAATAATATGGAGATTTTTTTAAAAGAAAAGCAAGTTGACAAATATAGAACGCTATAATTGAGACTATAAGGGTCGTCATATTATAGAATCTAAAATACTGTCAAAGATTAGATGAGACGGCATAATAGAGTTTATATATTGTTAAGCTAGTTTTTTCTCCTTTGAACTTTTAAAATACTTTTTATTTATCGCGTATTTTAAAGCAACTAAAAAACTGCTTTATCTTAATTTAATAAAGTCTAAAGTTATAAATTGAATATGAAATATATATTGCTATCGTTATTTTCTTTACTAATTATATTAGGATTATTAATCCTAATTGTTTTCTTAATAAACAAAGTTAAAAAGTTAAAGTGGTGGATCAATACGATTGGTGTTTTTCTTTTAACTATTATAATTTCTATTTCAAGTGCCTTAATTTATTTTGCTATCAATTATAATGCGACTGAAAATGCAAAAAGCTACTTGAAAAGTGATGAATTAATCGAAGTAATCGATGATAAATCATATATTAAATTTGATAATATTGAATATAATGAATCAGCAATACTTTTTTATGGAGGAGCTAAAGTTGAAGAAGCATCATATGCTCAATTATGTAATCAAATTGCTCATGAAGGAATAGATGTTTTCCTTGTTAAATTTCCTTTATATTTTCCTCTTATAAATATTAATGCTGCAGATAAAATTGTTAGTACGAACGATTATAAAAATCTATATCTTATGGGGCATTCTTTAGGTGGAACTTGTTGCTCATTATATTTAACTAATACTCAATATTCGTATAAAGGAATAATCTTTTTAGCTTCTTATTCTAAACAAAAACTAAATGATTCTTTAAAGTGTCTATCAATCTATGGATCATGTGATACTGTGTTAGATAAAGATGAATATAATCGAAATATTGTTAATTTTCCTAAAGATTATAAAGAAGTAATAATTGACGGAGGTAATCATTCTAATTTTGGAGATTATGGCTTTCAAAAAGGAGATGAAGCTTCTTCAATTAGTAAAGATAAGCAAATTGAAATTACTATCTCAGAAATTGTTTCTTTTATAATTTAATGTCTGAAAAAAGAATTTCAAATAATGATAATTTCAACATTTTTATTATAATCTAACTAAAGAATTTTCGAGCAATAATATCTTTGAAGGCCTAATCGAAGAACAAATTTCTAAAATTAAAGCATGTTAAGATAATAAAGAATTGTTAATCCATCTAACGAAGAAGGCGTTGAATTAACTAGTGAACAATTAGAAACATTTTCTGGAGGAAGCTGTCTTTCTACTATTACAAAATGCCATAAATGTGGGGGCAAAACAAATACGCTATACAACCTTTTGTTGGTTCTATTATGTTTATCACTGTTGCAAAAATAGATGAGACGCGTAATTTTAAGGTCTTTAATTTGAAATTAATAATTAATTTTATAGCGACTTAACTATTTATTTTATTTGATATTTATAAGAAGCTAATTTAAAATTGTTTTAACCATAAAGAGAGTGGTGAGGGACAAGCCCTATGATCCACCAGCAACTTACCAAAAGGCAAAGTGCTAAAGCTTGTATGATGGGAGAATAAAGTGAATTGCTCCTATCGTGTCGATGGGAGTTTTATTTTCTCTTTATGGTAATAAGGAGAAATTTATGGCAAAAGAATTAATTGGATTAGTGATTGATGATTACGAAAGAAAAAGAATTTACGAATTAGTAAAAAAATATGGTTTTAAAACCATAAATGAAGGTAAATTTATTTTAGAAAAGAATAATTATTTGTTTGCTTTTAATGAATTTGGTTTTGGCTTAGTTGGAACAAAAATAATGAATAATATCAGTAAAATTTTGCATGGAGCAGAAGAATTTGAATCATTTTTAATTTCAAATAAATAGAAAAAATATTTGAAATTGAATTCTTTTTACGAGAATTCATAATTATTTTTTCTTTATTTTTTAAAAAAAATAAGTATTTATTGTGGCTAAAAGCACTAATTTTCTACTTTAAAACTACTAATAATTAACTTAAAATAACCTTATGTTCAATATATTAATAGTTGAAGATGAAATTAAAGAATCCGAAAGATTGAAATCTTTTTTGGAACAAATTTCTAAAGAATCCAATAACGAATTTCATATATCTTGTTTTGATAACGGCCTAGAAGTTTTAAGCCATTATGATAACAATTATGATTTGATATTTTTAGATATTAATATGCCTAAAATTGATGGCATGTCTTTAGCAAAAGAGATTAGAAAAGTAGATCATAATGTTGCAATTGTTTTTGTAACTAATCTAGCTAACTACGCAATTGACGGCTATCAAGTTGATGCAATTGACTTTATTTTGAAACCAGTAAATTTTTATGATTTTAAGTTAAAGATGGAAAGAATTTCTAATCGTATTTTCAGAAATAATGATGAAAGAATTATTGTAAAGACAAAAGATGGTGAAATTGGACTATCTCTATCAAAAATTAAATATGTAGAAGTAATGGGACATTATTTAACTTTCCATACTTTATTAGGAAATTTTGATGAATATGGTTCTTTAAAAAGTCTTACTGAAAGATTATCAAAGAGCAATTCATTTGTTCAAACAAATAGATGTTTCATTATAAATGTGCATTTTATCGATTCTATTAAGGGTGATGATGTCATAATTAAAGAAGACAAAATACCTATTTCTAGAAAATATAGAAAGCATTTACTAGATTTTTATGCTAATTTTCTTTCTGGAGGCAGTAGATAGTTATGTTTCAGTTGTCTTCGCTTTATTTTTGCTTAGAAGTTTTAGCTGCTGAAAATGCGCTTTTATATGCATGTGAAAAAAGAAAATATTTTTGGATAAGAGAAGTTATATCTTTAGCAATCTGTCTAACTGCTAGTTATTTTTTCCCTGTTCCAAGTAATTTAAGATTTAATCAATGGTACGTTTGGTTTAGATATTTAACTATTTTTGCTCTAACTTGTGTACAAGCTTTTAGCTGCTACAAAATAAAGATTCTTCCTCTTTTAACGTTTTGCACATCAGGATATTTGATTCAACATGGATGTTTTCATCTTTTAAATATGTTTACTAAAATTCCTTTTGAAAAAGAATTTAGTAATTTCTTGAGCAAAAATTCAGCTTATTTTGAATTAGGCATTTGTGCATTAATATCGATTGTTTTGATTTTTACTATAGGAAGACTATTTAAAAAAAGACAATATTATAAAAACTATAACGTTCTTTTAAGTGTTTTATCTATTGTTACAATTCTAGTTGTTACAGGTATTACTCGTGTAGTAAGAAATGAAGGAAGAGGAGGAGTTTCTTTATCGTCTTCCCTTTATGTAATTTGCTTTGTTATCTTAATTCTTTTTCTTCAAATTGCAATTTATCGATACATTGATTTATCAAATGAAAATAAAGTTTTAAGAAGAATGAGAGAAAACGATAGAACACATTATGAAATTGCCAAATCAACTATCGAAAATATAAATATTAAGGCTCACGATTTAAAACATATGCTAAATAATTCAAAGATTGTTGATGAAGCTGAAAAAGAGAATATTTTAAAATCTATCGACTTTTTTGATGAACTTGAAACTGGAAATCATACAATTGATGTCATTTTAATCGACCATAAACTTAGATATTCACAAGAAGGTGTTAGCTTTACATTTAATGGAAACGCGCAAAGTTTAAATTTTATTAGAGAGATCGATTTGGCTTCAATCTTTGGAAATGCTTTAGCTAATGCTGCTGAAGCAGTTGTTCAACTTGATAATAAAGAGATGAGAGTGATTAGCATTACTTTAGAAGATAAAGGTGATTTAATATCATTAACTTTTAGGAATTATTATAAAGGCAAAATAACCTTTAATGGTAAATTCCCTGAAACTAGCAAAAAAATGCATAAAATAGATCATGGGTTTGGACTTAAAAGCATTTTAAGAAATGTTCAAAAATATAATGGGAATATTAGTATCAACACTGACAATAATGTATTTACATTAGTAGTTTATTTTTGCAAACCTGAAGTAGAAGAAGTGCATACTAATAAATAAATTATTTACATTTTGTTCTAAAAAAACGCATTTCGTTCTAAAAAGAACAAATCCTTTTTTTATTGTGCTTTAATAAAATAAATTTTAATAGGAGGTCTATAAATGACTAAATATCTTAATGTTTTTAAGGACAGAGCTTATGGCTTTTATATTACCTTATTAGCCATTGTTTTGAGCCTTATCACAGCAATCGTTTATGTTGCAAATTATAAGAACGATGTTAGCTTCATGTCACGGTTAGCATTTGCCATGTTACTTGTTGGAGGTATTGTTGGATTAGTTTGCGCGTTTTTCAGAATTCCAGAACTTGGTCAAGCTGTTCTTGGTGTCACTAGCTTAGTAGCGCTTTTATTCTTCGTGAAATTCCTATATGGCTATGTTGCAGTTGTTGCAGTTGGTATCGATGTTGATGGATTGGAGCCAAGATTCATTATTTGCTCTATTTTGTTTGTTTTAACACTTATTGCTAGTATCGTTAGTATTTTCGCTAAACAAACTATCGAGCAAAAAGAAGAGGAGGCAAAATAATGAGTAGAAAAGTTAAAATTCAAAAAGCTTTACTTGTTGCATCAGGTTTATTACTTGGTACAGCTTTAATGGCAACATCAGTTGCTATGGATAACTACACAACAGTTTCAAATGCTTTAGGTCAAGATACATACGAAATTGTTGAAAAAGAACGTAAAGAAGGCGATCCAGAAGAAGACGTTGAATACAAAAAATCTTCTTATACAAAAATTGAAGACGTAGTTTATGAAGGCTATAAATTATCCGTTGAAGAAGAGGTTGAAGGTGCGGTCCTTCTAAAGAATGATAACAATGCTCTCCCTTTGGCTAAATCTAGTAAAGTTTCTCTATTAGGAACAGCAGCAACCTCTCCTTTCTATGGAGCTTCTGGTTCTGGTGGTATTAATACAGCTGAAGCTATCTCTTGGTATGATGCTTTTGATGGAGTTACAATTCCTGATCCAGCAAAACCAAAAGAAAAAGTTAAACCTGAAAGTCCAATCTTTGCAGTTAACCCAACTTTAAAAGCTGCTTATGCAAATTTAGTTAAAGGAAATGCTGCTCCTTCATCAAGCACAACTAAAGTTAATATTGGTGATGCACCTTGGACAAGTATTACTGGTGCTGAAGGAGTTGATGCAAGCTTTAAAGAATATGGTGATGCAGCAATTGTTATTTTAAAGAGAACTGGTGGTGAAGGTTATGATTTACCTGCAACAAGTTCTAATGAAAAAGGTTTATATTCAATTGATAAAACAAGTAACTCAGTTAACGATGGTGTTAATGGAGACTATTTACAATTAAATGAAAACGAAAAATCAATTTTAGCTGGATTAAAAGCTAAAAAAGATGCCGGTGATATCAAGAAAATCGTTGTTATCTTAAATATGGCATCAACAATTCAATTAGATTTCTTAAAAGATAATACTTATGGTGTCGATGCCGCTTTATGGACTGGCTCAGTAGGTGAATTCGGAACAGTTGGTGTTACAAAATTACTTAGTGGTGAAGCTAATTTCTCAGGTGGATTATCAACAACATTATGGTATGACCATTTAGCAAACCCAGTTAATACTAATTTCACTGATCAAAACTACTATTTCACTTATGAAAATTATAAAGATTTTGATTTCAATGAAATGACTCAATCATATCAATCAACATTTACAACCTATCAAGTTTACCAAGAAGGTATGTATTTAGGTTATAAATATACAGAAACAAGATATGAAGACTATGTTAAACAAGTCGAAAAGACTGGTTCATACGATTATAGTAAAGTAGTCGCTTATCCATTTGGATTTGGAAGTTCATATTCAAAATTTGAATTCTCAGGATTACAAGTTTCAAAAGCTGATGAAACACACTGGAAAGTATCAGTTGATGTTAAAAATACTGGTACAATTGCAGGAAAAACACCTGTCCAAGTTTATGTTTCAAAACCATATGGCGACTATGAAAAGAAGAATCAAATTCAAGTTCCTTCAGTTGAATTAGTTGATTTTGGTAAAACTGGAATTCTTGAACCAGGTGCATCAGAAAAGGTTGAAATTGATGTTAATGAAAAATTCTTAACTGAATATGATGCAAATGGCGCAAAAACTTATATTCTCTCTGGTGGAGATTACTATTTCACAGTTGCTAATGGTGCTCATGAAGCAGTTAACAACATCTTAGCTGAAAAAGGATTTACACCTGCAAATACTGCTGGAAGAATGGATGCAGAAGGTAATAAGAATTTAGTTAATAAGCAAAACTTCTCATTTAATGATACAAAATATAAATATTCAGCAGCTACTGGAAACCCAATTACAAATCACTTTGATTTTGCTGATATTAACAAATACGAAGGTAGAGGCGAAAATTCTGTCAAATATTATGATAGAAGTGATTGGGAAGGAACAGTTAAACTTTCATATAGAGATGAAAGTGGTAAATTAGTTAAACCACATGCTAAAGTCTTAATGACAAAAGCTATGGCTGATCACATGAGAGATTCAATGGATTGTGATAAAGTCATTCAAAAAGGTGGAGAATATCCAAAATATGAAATCGATAATGGATTAAAAATTGTCGATTTAAGAGAAGTTGAATGGGAAAATCCACTATGGGATAAATTGCTTGATCAAATGTCATGGCAAGAAACATGCGATCTCTTATCAAATGGTAGACATAAAACAATTCAAGTAGATAGCATCACAAAACCTGGTGGTGGTGATGAAAACGGACCTAACGGATTCTCAGCTACATATGGAAGACCTAATGGTGGTAGTGCTTATGCAGGACCAACAAACCCATTACTTGCAAGACATTATGAAGGCGCTGAATTAGACGAAAAAGTTAATGCTAAATATACAACAACAGGTTTTGCATCAAATGGTATCTTAGCAGCTACATATAATAAGGAATTTGCTGGTAAAGTCGGTGCTCAAATAGGTGAAGAAGGTTTATGGTCAGGTAAATCTGGTTGGTTAGGAACTGGTTTAAATATTCAAAGATCACCATATGCTGGTAGAAACGCAGAATATTATTCAGAAGATGCTATCCTTTCAGGTTTAATTGCTGCTCCAGAAACACTTGAAGCTCAAAATAGAGGTATCAACTGTTACATTAAACACTGTGCATTAAATGAATCTGAAACCGCAAGACATGGTTGCTGTGAATGGATTAACGAACAAGCAATCAGAGAAAATTACTTAAGAGCATTTGAAATCGTTATCCAAGAAGGTAAAGCAATGAACGTCATGACAGCGTTCAACAGAATGGGTTGTGATGCAGTTCCAAATTGTGTCCCATTTGCTCAAGACTGGTTAAGAAGAGAAGTTGGTCTCCCAGGAATTATCGAAACAGACTGTGCTGGTGACTTTACTGATGGTAAGCATGGTGAAGCTTACGTTTCAAGATTCTGTGATGTTTATTTACAAGCAAGTGATCTTAACGAATATAACTATGGTGCTAATGTCCCAGATTATACTGGTAGTACACATACTTGGTCAGAATTCACACCTTCACAATATGGTGGAGCTGGCGAATATGGTGAATTTGCACAAAGAATGAGAGCTTCAGTTAGAAGAATTGTATTCGCATTCTCAAGATGTGCTGGTATGAATGGTATTTCAAGTAATACTATGATTAAGACTGTCACACCTGCATGGGTCGGAGCAATTACAGCAGCTGATATTTCTCTTGGTGTTGTTACAACAGCAGCAGCAGGTTGGGTATTGGTTGATGGAATCTTAATGTTCCTTAAAAAGAGAAAAGCTTAATTAACTTAAGCTAATAACGATAAAACCTCCTCTTAATGGGGAGGTTTTATCTAACTGTTTTTAAAGAAACTTATATTATCCTTATATATATGTAGAAGTTAAAAATTCAAAGAATAATGATATTTTCCTTGAAATGTATATTAAATTAAATAAATTGTAATGTTTTTATAAAATAATAATTGTTAATATATTTCTAAAGAAATATATTTTTCTATAATGATTTCAACATTTTTTCTAAAGTTGAAATTTAAACCTATAATCAGGAGGAATTTATGAAAAAAGGTTTAGTTTTAGTCTTAGCTAGCTCTTTAATTTTAGGCGGAGCTTTTAGCTTAGCAAGTTGTGGTGAAGCACCAGCTGAACAACAAGGTGGCGGTCAACAAGGTGGCCAACAAGGCGGAGAACAAGGTGGCGGTCAACAAGGCGGAGAACAAGGTGGTGGAAGCCAAACTGATCCAGTCAAAGAATACACCGTTACATTCAACTATAACTATACAGGCGCTCCAGCTGCTCAAACTGTAAAAGTTAAAGAAGGTGCTAAAGTTGCTAAACCTGCAAACCCAGCAAGAGAGGGTTACACATTTGATAACTGGTATGAAAATGCTGCAGGTACAGGTAGTGCATTCAATTTTGATTCAACAATTAGTGCCAATAAGACACTCTATGCAAAATGGACACAAAATGGCGGTGGTGGTGGAGAAGTAACACCTGATCCAACTCCAACTCCAGCAGGTGGAATCTTAACAAATAGTAAAGTTCCAGATGAACATCAAGGAACATTAGCTAAGGATGCATCATGGAATAGATATACTTTACCAATTCGTGCAACAACTAGTGCAGATGCAGGCTATGCAAGTTACTTTGCATGTTCACATGCATCAGCAAATGTTCCAACAGATGGTGGTGCAGATAGTGATGGTTTCTATGGCTTAGGCGGTTTCCGTTCAGCTTATGGCGCAACTTTAACATGGACAGTATATGCTTCAGCTGCAGCTGAAATGGGTTTATATTTTGAAATGAGCCAACATACAGCTGAAAGTTTATTTGATACATTATATGGTGCAAAAGTTAATGATAAAGCTGTTGATACAAGCACTCTCAAATTAGTTAACAATCCAGATGGTGCTAATAGTAGTGCATCCGATAAGTATATTTTTGCTGGTTTTGTAAATCTTACAGCTGGTCCAAATACTATTGTTATTACACGTAATGAAACAGCTCCATCAGGTGGTGCATATAACTGGTGGGGAATTAGATTATCTGCTCAAACAGCAACAATCTCAGATAAAGCTGCTTCATAAGTTTGATTTCTAATTTGATTGATTAAACTGGGAATTAGTTTCCCAGTTTTAATTTGCTTTAAAAAATGAAATTTTAGTCAAAAATTTTCAAAAACCCTGCAAAAACGGCATATTTTTTTTCTAAAAACTGATTAAAAACAGTTTTTAAAATTTGATTTTGAGATTATATAATAAATATTAATATAAAATTTATTTCTAATTTTGACATTTATAGAATTACAATAAAATTTATTAAGGGAGAATTTTATGGCAAATGATTTAAGAGATCCAAAAATGGAAAGAATAAATAATGCCAAACTTGCTCAAGCTTTTATTGATGAACAAATAAAAGAAATTAGAGAACAAGTTGGTAATAAAAAAGTGTTACTTGCTTTATCAGGAGGAGTTGATTCTTCTGTTTGTGCTGCACTTTTAATAAAGGCAATCGGTTCAAATTTAACTTGTGTCCATGTCAATCATGGCTTACTTAGAAAAGGTGAATCAGAACAAGTTATTAAAGTATTCAAAGAACAACTTGGGGCTAATTTAATTTATGTTGATGCTGTTGATAGATTTTTAGATGCTTTAGCAGGCGTTGATGATCCTGAAACTAAAAGAAAAATCATTGGAAAAATCTTCATTGATGTTTTTGCAGAGGAAGCAAGAAAACTTAATGATGTCACTTTTTTAGCTCAAGGCACAATTTATCCAGATATCTTAGAAAGTAAAGGCATTAAAGCACATCATAACGTCGGTGGTTTACCAGAAGATTTACATTTTGAATTAGTTGAACCTGTTAAATTCTTATATAAAGATGAAGTAAGAGTTGTTGGAGAACAACTAGGCTTACCTTCAACAATGGTTTATCGTCAACCATTCCCAGGTCCAGGATTAGGAGTTAGATGTCCAGGTGCTATTACACGAGATAGACTTGAATGTGTTAGAGAAAGCGATGCAATTTTAAGAGAAGAATTTGCTCTTGCTGGATTAGATAAAAAAGTTTGGCAATATTTCACAATTGTTCCTCCATTTAGATCAACTGGAATTAAAGATAACAAGAGAACTTTTGAATATGCTGTCGTTTTAAGAGCTGTTAATTCAATTGATGCTACAAGTGCAACAGTTGAAGAGATTCCTTATGAATTATTATTTAAGATTAGAGATAGAATTTTAACTGAAGTTAAAGGAGTTAATCGTGTTCTAGTTGATATTTCTCCTAAACCAGTCGCAACAATTGAATGGGAATAATAAATCATGAAAGAGTTAGAACAAGAAATATTAAAAAATGGGATTATAATCAATGATGAAATAGTCAAAATTGATAGTTTCTTGAATCATCAAATTGATATCCCTTTATTTATGAAACTCGCTAAAGATATTAGGGAATTTTTTAAAGATCAAATAGTAGATAAAATTTTAACAATTGAAACAAGTGGTATAGCATTAGCTTTTGCTGTTGGTCTTGAATACGGTGTTAAAAATTTTGTTTTTGCAAAGAAAAATAAATCTGCGATTGTAGGAAACGACAATTATACTTCTCAGATATTTTCTTTTACTAAAAAGTCCACTAATACTGTAACGGTTGATAAAAAATTCATTAATAAAGGTGAAAATATATTGATTGTTGACGATTTTTTAGCTGGAGGAAATGCAGGAGTTGGTTTAATAGATATTTGTAGACAAGCTGGTGCAAATGTTGTTGGGTTTGCTGCCGCGGTTGAAAAATTATTTCAAGGTGGAAGAGAAAAAATCGAAGCACTTGGAGTAAAAGTTTATAGTGGAGCTGCGATAAAAAGTATTGAAAATAATACGATAATTTTCGGCTAAAATATCTTGTTTCTTTTATAAAAAGTAATTGCTCATAACTAAAGCACAAGTTATGGGCTTTTATTTAGTAAGCGCTTACAAATTAAGATAAAATAAAGATTTCTTTTAAAAGGCTTTTTAAACTTTACAATCTAAAATAATTTGGCCATAATCAAATTGTCGATTGACGATCGACTCGTATATTTCCTTAATTGGTAGGAAGTCTCTACACCAAACCGTAAATTTGGTACTACGAATTACACAAAAAGCAGAATAATCTTTTGTATATTTTTGCATTTAATTCTTAGTAGAGTTTTCCAATTAAAGAAAGCTCATTTTTATTTTTAAAGATCTAGGGGGTAAATCAAAAAATGAAAAAATTTCGTCTTGCATCATTACTTGCGTTGGCTGCAACATCACTTTGTGGCTTAGTTAGTTGTGGAGGAAAAGCGGCAGCTGATGTCACTGTTGGATTAATTTGTTTACACGGTGACTATAGTACCTATGATAATAACTTCATCGAAGCTATGAATAAAGCTAAAGAAAAACTTGGTTTTAAATTAGCTGTTGTTGAAAATGTTAAAGAAGGACCAGAATGTTACGATGAAGCTAAGAAATTAGTTGAACAAGGTGCAAATGTCATTTTTGCAGATTCCTTTGGTCATGAACCATATATGATTCAAGCAGCTAAAGAATTTAAAGACGTTGTTTTCTGCCATGCAACTGGTACAAATGCTGCAAAAGAAAATTTAGATAATTTTGGTGATGCATTTGCTTCTATTTATGAAGGTCGTTACTTGGCTGGTGTTGCTGGCGGTTTAAAAATGAAAGCCGATATTGATGCGGGAAAATACACAACTGCTGAAGCTAAAGTTGGTTATGTTGGTGCATTTACTTATGCAGAAATTATTTCAGGATTTACTTCATTCTATCTTGGCGTAAGAAGTATCGTTCCTGAAGCAACAATGGAAGTTAAATATTCAGGTTCTTGGTACGATGAAAATGCTGAAAAATCAATCGCTAACGAATTAATTGGAAGAGGTTGCAAATTAATTTCTCAACATGCTGATAGCCATGGTGCTCCTCAAGCATGTGAAGCTGCTAAAGTTCCTAATGTTTCTTATAATGGCAGCACATTAAGTGATGGTCCAAGTACATATTTGATTTCTTCAAAAATCAATTGGCAACCATATTATGAAAAAGTAATTATGGAAGTTGTCGAAGCAAAGAAAAACGGAACAAAAGTTAAAGTTGAAAACGATTTTGCAGGCGGATTAAAAGAAGGTTCAGTTGAAATTGATGCATGCAGCAAAAACTGTCCAGCAGGTTCACAAGCTAAAATTGACGAAGTTAAAGCAAAATTAATTGATGGTTCACTCCATGTTTTCGATACAAGTAAATTCACAGTTAATGGTGAAGCACCAAGTGAAGCAAATATGAAACCAGGATCAGCAACATGGGCAAATATTCCAGAAGGAACTAAATTCTTAACTGGTGGTTATTATCACGAATCAGAATTTAGAAGTGCCCCTTCATTTGATGTTATTATTGATGGTATTACAAACCTCAATATGGAATTTGGCGATTAATTTTTAGAAATTTTAAGGGAGCATTTTAATGATGCTCCCTCTTTATAAATTGGAAAAAATAAATGCAAAATTTAGAAAAAACAAAAATCTTAGAATTAAAAAATATTACTAAAACTTTTGGAAGTAAAGTTGCTAATTCTAATGTTAATCTCGATTTATATAAAGGCGAAATCCTTTGTATTTTAGGTGAAAACGGTTCTGGAAAAACAACAGCAATGAATATTATTTCCGGAATCTATGCTCAAGATGAAGGTAGTGTTTATATAAATGGCGAGGAAGTGTTGATTACTTCACCTCACGATTCTTTAATGCATGGAGTAGGAATGGTTCATCAACATTTTAAATTAGTTGATATTTTTACCGCTGCTCAAAATATTGTTTTAGGCTTAGATAAAAAAGATTATTTAAGTTTTGCAAAAAAGATTGAAGAAAAAGAAAAAATAAGATTAGAAAATTTAAGAAAAAATGGTGTTGAACCAACTGAAGAAGACTTAAAAGAGAGTAAAAAAAGAATAAATGCCGCTAAAAAATACAATGTTAAAGAAGCTGCAAATCGAATAAAAGAGATGTGTGATAAGTATGGATTTGAACTTGATCCATACAAAAAAGTTTACAACATGTCAGTAAGCGAAAAACAAACTCTTGAAATTATAAAAGCGCTTTATAGAAATGCTGAAATTTTAATTTTAGATGAACCAACAGCTGTTTTAACCCCTCAAGAAATTGAACATCTTTTTGTTGTTATTAGAAATATGAAAGCTGATGGAAAATCTATCGTTTTAATTACTCATAAATTAAACGAAGTCATGGCAATTAGCGATAGGGTCGCTATTTTTAGAAAAGGAAAGCATATCGAAACTGTTGAAACCGATAAAACCAATATTAAAGAATTAACAGATTTAATGGTTGGGGCAAAGGTGGATTTACAAATCATAAGAAGTAAACCAGACAATGTTGCAGATAGATTATTTGTCAATCATTTGAGTGTTAGAAATAATGATGGTAATCTTGCTGTTAAAGATATTAGTTTTGTTGCTAGAGGTGGAGAAATTTTAGGAATTGCTGGAATTTCAGGAAGTGGCCAAAAAGAATTGCTTGAAGCGATTCAAGGTTTAAGGCCACTTGAAAGCGGAGAAATTATTTTTCATAACCCAAAAAAAGATAAACCAGCAACTTTTTTCCATAAAGACTTAAAGAAAATTAAAGAACTTGCAAAAGAAAATAAATTTCATGATTTGCAAGGAAATCCAGTAGATTTTTCAAATTTAAATAATATAGAAATTAGAAAACGTGTTAATAATGGAGAAGTTTTATTTAATGAGGATGAAATTGTTGACCTCAAAGGTAAAAATCCACTTGAAATAAGAGAACTTGGTATTAGATTAAGTTTTGTTCCTGAAGATAGGTTAGGAATGGGTTTAGTAAGCGATATGAACTTAATTGATAATACTATGTTAAGAAGTTATAGACATGGACATTGGATTTTTGTGGATAGAGAAAGACCTAGAAAATTAATTGAAAAGATTATTAAAGATTTTGATGTTTCAACTCCAAGTACAACGACAAAAGTTTCTAAATTATCAGGAGGAAATGTCCAAAAAGTTTTAGTTGGAAGAGAAATTGCTCTCACTCCAAAAGTTTTTATGGCGGCTTATCCAGTTCGTGGTCTAGATATTAATACCTCATATACAATTTACAATTTGTTAGATAAGCAAAAATGCAGTGGAATAGCTGTAATTTATGTTGGAGAAGATCTTGATGTATTATTAGCCCTTTGTGATCGAATATTAGTAATGTGTGATGGAGTTATGACGGGAATTGTTGATGCTAGAAATATTACAAAAGATGAATTGGGTTTATTAATGACTAGACATGAGGAGGCTAACTAAATGGCTGCAAATAAAGAAAGATTTTTAAGAATCTCACGTCGAGTTAGTGCTAAAAATTGGGTAAAAGTTGTACAAATTAGTGGTGCAATTGTTTTTGCTTTCTTAATTTGTGCATTAATTTCAACACTTGTTGCTCCTGGAAGCTTTGGTGATTATTTTGTTTATCTTTTCCAAGGAACATTTTATACACCTAACATTACTTTAATGTTGTTCTGGAATACGGCTTTTCTTTTTGCGATTGCTATTGCTTTAATTCCTGTATTTAAAATGCGTTATTGGAATATTGGAGCCGAAGGTCAATGTTTAATGGGAGCGCTAGGTTGCCTTATTGGAATGTATTTTATCGCTCCACATGTTACTCCATTTATTGCGATATTAATCGAATTGATTCTTGCTTTAGTATTTGCTACTATTTGGGCTTTAATTCCTGCAATTTTTAAAGCGTTTTTAAATACAAATGAAACATTATTCACTTTAATGATGAATTATATTGCAATGGGGATTGTCACTGCGTTTGTTATGGCATTTTCAAATAGTTCAACAAACACAATTAATCCGCTTAATGAAGATACTCATTTAGGCTGGTTACCTATCATTGAATATTTTAATAATAGTTACATCATTAATATTATTTTTATTGTAATTGTTGCTGTTATTATTTGGATTTACATGAGATTTACAAAACATGGATATGAACTTTCTGTTGTTGGAGGA
>Ga0247608_10004167_pt1 | contig 16398 bp, 12 predicted proteins | sample 176DNAGHGlowgp2_FD_193490 | JGI IMG/M metagenome (GOLD analysis project Ga0247608, IMG submission 193490) | Sheep rumen microbial communities from Palmerston North, Manawatu-Wanganui, New Zealand - 1766 DNA GHGlow gp2 | ecosystem: Host-associated > Mammals > Digestive system > Stomach > Rumen ... | reverse complement strand
CAATGGCTATGTGGAAATGGCTCTATCTCAATGTGAATTTCTCCCATTGCGTAGATCCAATCCTTTACACGGCAGGAAGTTTGGAGAATGATAGCAAGGTGAACCTTGTGACCCATAAGAACTATGACCATGCTGATTGGCTTATTGTCACATTAGGAGCACAGAAGAATATAAAATTGGCTCATGAGGTCACATGGACGCCGCAATACAACATATCACTGATGAAGCCGTGGCTTAAAGCGGAGTTTCTGGGCGAACAAAAGAGTTTCAATCAGCCTATGCTGTCCCTGCAATTGGGCAACATAGTCACCCTGTCTCACGACTGGCTTGTGCAGGCAGACTTCAACGTGCATACACACGGTGACACTGGCTCGAATGCCAATTTCGACTGTACTAACCCTATCCTATCGCTTAGTGTCAGCAAGGACTTTTGCAAACGCCGCCTTAACATCAAACTCTCAGGCAATGACCTTTTCAATGGAGGCATTAATCGCTTCACGCTCTACAGTAATCGCATGATGTTCCGCAAGATGGAGGACAACGACTCGCGCTGTATTACCCTCTCCCTGCGCTACCGCTTCAACGTCACTCCGTCGAAGTATAAGGGTACTGGTGCCGGTAATGCTGAGAAGAACAGGCTCTGATTTTCATGAGGTGTTCCTATGGCAAAAAACTTTACCTGCTTCATCATTACAAGGAAAGAGCATGGCCATAGGAAACCTCTTTTTTAATTAAAGAAGACGACGGCTGCCCTGACGGCGACGTCGCCCTTGAGAAGTACCACTTGCAGGTGTCGCCCGGCGACGAAGGATACGCTTGCCAAAATTCCCATTCCGTCTTGTTCCGCATAGCCTATAACTTTGGCCGCAACAAGGTCAACGGCGTCTGTCGTGACAACAAGGAAAGAGAGTCAAACAGAACGTATTAGATATCAAAAGCAAGTCTTTTTCTTTGGTTTTTCAAGAATAAATGTATATATTTGCAACGGTTTTTGTCAGTGCCGTCATCTAAAAACATCAGAGGCGGTGGGGAAAAGTATCGCTGACGGTGGGAAATAATATGTCTGACGGTGGGAAATAATATGTCTGACAGAGGGAAAAAATATGCTCCGATTTACCTCTGCGGGGCATATTATTTGGTAAAACGGGGCATAAAATTCGATGCCGTCGGACATCAGATTTCAAAACAAGGGCCATTCATTAAATAATAAGTAACTATTGGGGGTTAGCATTTTGAACGGCAGAAGGGTATTACTATAAAAAGACGTGATGGAAAGACACGATGTCCAAAGGCTGTTCAAGCAGCACTACGCCAAGATGCTGAGGGTAGCGCGCACGATGCTCTACGACGAGCAGGAGAGCAAGGATGTGGTCAGCGACATCTTTGAGGGACTGCTGCGTGGGCGGACGGTGCTGATGGCCGACACCGAGGAACGCTACCTGCTGACGAGCGTTCGCAACCAGTGCCTGAAGCGCATCCGCCATCAGGAAACGAGACTCCGCATGGAGACTGCACCTGCAGGGCAGCCGTCTGATGCAGAGGATGAAGACGAGCGCATGACCGACATCGTCGAGTTTGTCGTCAGCCATCTCACAGAGCAGGAGCAGCGCATCTTCCACCTTCGTTTCGCTGAAGGGTATAGCTATGAGGAGATAGCTTCTGCTGAAGGTATCAGCCGCGTGGCCGTATGGGAACGTGCTGACAATCTCGGACAGCGACATCGCCGACGGCAAAGTCCTTGCATACCATCAGTCAATTTCTTCGTCAGACTCGTAGCCGCCCATTTCGCGGATGGCATTCTTGAGCATGGTATATTGCTGATAGAGGTTGTTGACGGCGATTTCATTTTGGGTGTAGTCGTGCATGGGCGACTTCAGGAAGAAGCTGAGGAATCGCTGTATGCCGTAGCGTCCGGCACGCGCTGCCAGGTCGCTGAGCAGACAGAGGTCCAAGGCTACGGGGGCGGCAAGGATGCTGTCACGGCAGAGGAAATTGATTTTGATCTGCATGGGATAGTCGAGCCAGCCGCGGATGTCGATATTGTCCCACGACTCCTTGTTGTCGTTGCGGGGAGGATAGTAGTTGATGCGTACCTTATGGTAGTAGTCGCCGTAAAGCTCGGGCTGGTCGTCGGCACGGAGGATGGTCTCCAGCGTCGAGAGCTTCGACACCTCTTTGGTGTGGAAATTCTGGGGTTCGTCGAGCACCAGACCGTCGCGGTTGCCGAGGATGTTGGTCGAGAACCAACCGTCAAGGGCCAGACAGCGCGTACCGATAATGGGGGCAAAGCCGCTCTTGACCAGCGTCTGTCCCGTCTTGAAATCCTTTCCGCAGATAGGCATGCGGGTCTGTTCGGCTAACTGCCACATGGCAGGAATGTCGACGGTAGTGTTGGGGGCACCCATGATGAAGGGGCATCCTTCGGTGAGGGCGGCATAGGCGTAGCACATGGACGGTGCTACGTGCTCTCGGTCGTCGTTGCGCATGGCCTGTTCCAGTGCTGCCAAAGAATAGTGTACCTTAGTGTCAACGGGGACGTATATCTCGGTGGATGCCGCCCAGAGCACGACAATGCGGCTGCACTGCTTCTCCTCGCGGAATCGCCGGATGTCCTCGCGTAGCATCTCTACCATCTCCCAGCGGGTAGGCTGGGAACCGTCGGCGCAGCTTTTAGTGTTGTCGCCGTCCAACCGCTTGACATAGTTGCGGTCGAAGGCCGCCTTCATAGGTACAATCTGCTCCAGCTCACTGCGGACGGGTTCGATGTCCTTTTCCTGCAGTACCTGGGCATACATGGCAGCCTGATAGGCGTTCTGCGGATAGACATCCCATGTGCCGAAGACGATGTCGTCGAGTGTGGCCAAGGGTACAATCTGGTCATATTTCAGGTATTGTCTGTCGTCACCGCGTCCTACGCGTATCTTGTCCATCTGCGTCATGGAGCCGATGGGTCTGGCCAGTCCTTTGCGAACCATGAGTACGCCGGTGATGAGTGTGGTGGCCACGGCGCCGCAGCCAACTATCATGATGCCTAATTTGCCTTCAGCAGGCTTTACGCTTGTCTGTTTCATATCTGGTATGTTTTTTTAGTTTTCGTTGTAGTTCTTGGTGCGAAGGGTTTCGCACAGGTGCTCATGGCTGTGGCGCATATATAGGAACATGGGCTGGAACAGCACGATGTCGCACAGCGGGAAGAGCCACGGGATATTTGTCAGCGCTGCCACGTAGAAGATGATGGCCCGCGTGTTGTAAGTCAGGATATTGGTGTACTTCATCAGCGGGCGGCTGCCGGCAAGAAACGCGTCGGTAACCTCTGGCCGATTGCCCTTCGTTGTCAGCGCCTGAAAGAATGCCTGAAACTGCGGTGTCATGCGCTCCTGCTTGCGACAGTAGCCCTTGTAGAAATAGTGGAAGGCGCGCTCCCACGACCATCCTTGCCGTTTCAGCTCTTCGTAGAGCTGCTGCTCCTTGGCATAGCTGTCCAGCTCGCTGCCGCTGTCACCTTTCAGGAACCACAGGTGTATCTGGCGGTAGTAGTCGGCCAGCGTACTCTGCGGACTATGGATGAGGAAACCGCAGACGGCACATAGCACGAAGCCCCAGCCCTGCCACGGAATGTCGGTAAAAGGAATGGGCATGTTCCAGAGTCGTACGACGACGGCCAGATAGAGACAGAAGAAGCAGATGTCGCCCGACAGCCCGTCCAGCATACGTCCGATGATGGTCTTATGATTAGTGATGCGTGCCAGCTGCCCGTCGGCAGAGTCACAGAAGTTACTTGTCATGAGCAGCACCACGCCGCACACATTGTGTGTCAGGTCACTATGGAAGAACATCCATCCTGCCAGCATGGCCAAAAGGATGCCGGCTATAGTCACCATGTTTGGTGTGATGCCCAGTTGGCGACACAGCAAAGCCATGGCTAACCCGATGGGGCGGGTAAACCAAATATCGAGCCATTCCTCGGTGTCGTTCGACTTGAATGACTCGTGTAACAACTGGCGAAAGCCTTTGTTTTCCATATCCGTGTGCAAAGATACAAAATAAATTGAAAATTGAAAATTTAAAATTGAAAATTATTTAAGGGCGGGACATTTTCGGCACTTATGAGTCTAATAATAGTAGACAAAGACAATCAAAAAACAAAAGTAATATGATGACAGTCATGAACAGGATACGCAGAGCGTGGGCAACGACTATGGTTGCCGTGCTCACAGCGGCAGCTGCGGCACAGCCCGCCGTGTATGAGTGGACAACCCCCAGCAGCAACTCGTCGGAGTCGATGCCCTGCGGCGGTGGCGACATTGGTATGAACGTATGGGTGGAGCAGGGCGACGTGCTCTTCTATCTCTCGCGCAGCGGCTCCTTCGACGAGAACAACACGTTGCTCAAGCAGGGACGCTTCCGCATCCACCTCTCCAAGCCCTTCAATATGAAGTCGTTCCGCCAGCAGCTGGTGCTCAATGACGGCTACTGTCAGGTCACCGACGGACAGCTGTGGGTGAAGATATGGGCCGATGTCAACAAGCCCGTCGTACACGTTGAAGTCAGCTGTGAAAAGGAGAATACCGATGTTGATGTCACCTACGAGTCGTGGCGTACCCGTGACATTCTCATCACGCAGCGAGAGCGTTTCCAGACCAGCTATAAGTTTTCGGCACCGAAGGGACTCGTCACGCGCCACGACAGTATCGTCGCCGATGTCGACGGTGTCACTTTCCTACACCAGAACGGCTCCGTTACCATCTTCGATGCCACCGTCTCACAACAGCACATGGATGCTGTCAAAGACCGCCTGACCAACCCCATCGGCAACCTCGTCTTCGGCGGACGCATGCATGGTGACCAGTTTGTCTACAAAGAACACACCAGCGGGCGCTACGCCAGCAGCGACTACGAAGGATGGACATACCGCTCGCGCCGTCCCTCACAAAGTCATGCCTTCGCCATAACCCTGGCTGCCGTCCAGGGTAGCGTTGCCGACTTTGAGGCACTGCTGCACCAGACTGAACGGCAGATACAGACCAAGCGCGACTGGAAGTTGACACGTGACTGGTGGCACCAGTTCTGGCAGCGCAGTTATGTAGAAACCCATGGCAGTCAGGGACACGCTGCTTTGCTGAGGAACTACACGCTGTTCCGTTATATGTTAGGATGCAACAGTCGCGGCCAGTGGCCGACGAAGTTCAACGGCGGACTTTTCACCTTTGACCCGGAGTATGTCGAGGCTGCAGAGGAGTACCGCCTGTCGCCCGACTACCGCAACTGGGGCGGCGGTGTACACACGTCGCAGAACCAGCGACTGGTCTATTGGCCTATGCTGAAGAGCGGCGACTATGACCTGCTATTGCCACAGCTCGACTTCTACCTTAATATATATCGCAACGCCGAGGAGCGTTCGCGTCTTTACTGGGGCCATGAGGGAGCCTGCCTGACGGAACAGGTCGAAAACTACGGACTGCCGTGTTATCCCGAATACGGCAACAAGCGCCCCGAGGGTTTCGACCCGGGACTGGAACGTAACGCGTGGCTGGAATACGAGTGGGATACTTGCCTGGAGTTCTGCATGATGGCTCTTGAGGCGCACCGCTACTGTGGCATGGACATCTCGCGTTATGTGCCGATGATACGGTCGTGTCTGCGCTTCTTTGACGAACACTACCAGTATCTGGCCAACCTGCGTGGCGCCAACCGCCTTGACGGTAACGGTAAACTTGTACTCTATCCGGGGTCCGGCGGCGAGACGTATAAGATGGCTTACAACAGCACGTCAACCATCGCTGCTCTGCGCACCGTCACGCAATCTCTAATGGAGTACGATAACGGGAACGATAACGATAACGGGAACGATAACGGGAACGGGAACGAAAAGTCTCAATTTTCAATTTTCAATTCTCAATTCCTTAACCGCCTGCCTGACATCACGGTGCGTGACGGAATGATACAGCCTGCGTTGCATTACGAGCGCGTGCAGAATACCGAGACCATGCAACTCTATCCTGTTTTCCCATGGCGTATGTACGGTGTGGGGCGCCCAGACCTGGATATAGCCCGCAATACTTATCTCAACGACACACTGGCCGTGCAGTTCCGCTCGCACGTCGGCTGGAAGCAGGATGCCATCTGGGCTGCCTGTCTCGGACTGACCGATGAGGCCGAACAACTCATCACCAAAAAACTTGCCGACGGACGCCACCGTTTCCCCGCTTTCTTCGGACCGGGCTTTGACTGGACGCCTGACCATAACTGGGGGGGCTCAGGCATGATAGCCCTGCAGGAGATGCTGATGCAGGAGGCTGACGGCAAGATTTATCTTTTCCCCGCCTGGCCGCGCAAGTGGGATGTCTGTTTCAAACTTCATGCCTCCGGCAATACCGTCGTTGAGGCTGAGCTGAAGGATGGTCGTGTGACCCGCATCAGCGTCACACCCGAGGTGCGACGGCAGGATGTGGTCTCTAATTACTAATGCACTAAAAGCTACTACTGCCTCGGGGGGCAGACAAGGCGTGATGTGCCGTCCTTGTAGCGGACGATGACAGGGCCGCTCTGCGGTTTGCTGACTCTTACACCGTTCAGGTTGTAGTAGCCATCCACCTGCTTGCCGACAGTCTCCTGTGGGCGGGTGATGCCAGTGGCATCGAAGCCTAACTGACGGTCAATCCACTTCATGCGGTCGATAATCCAGTCCTTGAGGGACTTGATTTCCTTTGCGTAGGTGTTGTTGCGCGGCGGCGCGGGGGTGAGCCAGATGTCTTGGTTGAGTGTGGGCCACACCTTGAAGTTGCGCTGCAGGGCTCCGTCGGCCTGAAGCATTGTGGTCAGTGAGTCGATGACTTGCATGATGTGGTCCTCGGTGTAGCTTGTCAGGCGGTACTCATACCAGCGCTGCTTCGCCTGCTTCACGAAAGCAGGGTCGTCTATGAGCTTTGCCCACCAGAAGGGGATGGGATTATTATTGGCTATGCCGGTGATGACGTTGTTATAGATGCCCCACGAGTCTTTGTATATGCTTTCGGCCAGATTATTGCCGAAGGCCAGGTTGAAGTCCCACAGTGTGGTCTTGAAGCGCGGGTCAACGCTGTCGCGGCGCTTGTAGAGGTTGGTGCTCAGGCGGTAGGCATCGCCGTTGAGGCAAAACTCCTGTGACAGGAACTGATCGACGAACGACTGCACATCGACGTACTTCCTGTAGCCTGTATTGGGATTGGTGTAGTTGCGGCTGTTGAAGGCATCCTCCATGGCGTCAATCTGGCGCTGCAAGTATTGAAGTTGTGCCGGATGGTCGGGCATCATGTCTTCGTATTCAGGATTCTTGTACTGAAAGTACACCTTGTTGTTGGTAATCAGGTCAGAGCCGTTCTTGTTGCGGCCTTTGTATTTCGACGTATAGACATGTTCTTCGTCGTTGCGGTCTATTTCAATGTGGTAGTCACCGGTGAGTTCGTCGCCGCTGTCTCCCGGCTCTTCCAGGTTGAGGCGGTACTTGCCCTTGCCGGCCTTCTCGCCGATGATGTAGATGCCGTAGTAGATGCCGTCGAGCACCACCTCGCAGTATTTCATGGTAGGCGTATATTCAAAGTAGGGGCGTGCCAGGGTAAACATGAGCACGTCGCGTATCAGGCTGCGGTCGTGGAACGGAGCCAGCATTACCCAGTCGTTGTCTTTGCCCATGCCTAACAGTTCCACCTTGTCCTTCTTGCCGTCGACATCGTTGGTCTTGAGGGTCTTGAAGCCCAGCGGCTTCTTGTCGCTGTACTCGAACGATGAGTTGCCGCGGTACTTGATGCCCACCCATCCCTCGTAGTCAACGTGCTGACCGGGATGAGCCACGGTGTCGCCGTAGTTGATGCCGTCGGCATTGTTGATAATCTTCATCCTCACAGGGATACGATAGTCCTTGTGGATGGCATTGGTGGTCTTGCCGCCGTTGCGCGTATCGATGAAGACTATGGGCAGGTTGGTATGGCCTATTTTGACCGACTTGTCAGAAGGGGCATAGTTGCTTCTGTCCCATTCGTCGGCTGATGCGCTGAGCGTGCAGGCAAAAGCCGTCATGATGATTAGAATGCAGTGAACGCTTTTCATGTTTCTTTAAATTAAAAAAAACGGAAGTGGAAGGGTTGCCCCAGCCACTTCCGTCCTATTTGTTGATAGTTCTTTTTCCTTATAGATTAGGATTAATCTTGCTCCACTCGCTGATGGGCGGCACGATGTTCAGCGTCACCAGTTCGTCGCGCATCTTGCACAGGTGCTCGTAGCTCTGGTCGAGCTTGGCGTTCTCCTCAGCAGTACCCTGGGGAACTTCAAATTTGGCACCCTCGGCAGTCATCGTGGTCTTCATGGCCATCATGATGTGGTCGTACTTGTCAGTCTTCACATACGTACCTACGGGGAAGCGGAAAGGCTCACCGCCCATAGCAGCACGAATCATCTCGACAGAGAGATACGAGGGGCTCTGGAATGAGCTGCGTCCGCGGAGCTCGATAATCTTGGCACCACCCTTGGTGACGTCGACCTTCATCTGCTCCCACTCATCGGCGGGGAACTCAGCGGTACCGATGATGTCGGTCAGCTTGCGGCCGGCAATTTCAACGTGGCTGCCGAAGACGGCCATCTGCTCGCCGTGACCGCCGTATGTGGCACAACCCGTGATCTGGTTCTGCATCACACCGAACTTCTTGGCCAGAGCCGACTGCAGACGTGTGGTGTCCAGACCAGCCAGCGTGGTAACCTGTCCGGGTTTCAGACCGCTATAGAGCAGCGTTACCAGACCTGTCAGGTCAGCGGGGTTGAAGATGATGACGACGTGCTTCACGTCAGGACAGAACTTCTTGATGTTCTGACCCAACTCCTCAGCAATCTTACAGTTGCCGGCCAGCAGGTCCTCGCGGGTCATACCAGCCTTACGGGGAGCACCACCGGAAGAGATGATGTACTTAGCGTTGCGGAATGCCTCCTCTGCATTGGTCGTTGCCACGATGTTCACATCGTCGAAGCCGCTCTGGCGCATCTCTTCAGCTACGCCTTCGGGTGAGAACACATCATAGAGACAGATTTCACTTGTCAGACCCATCATCAGGGCTGTCTGAGCCATGTTTGAACCAATCATACCGGCTGCGCCGACGATGGTCAATTTGTCATTCGTTAAAAATGCCATAATAATACTAGATTTATTTGTTTCTTATGATTTGTCTGCAAAGATACAAAATAATTGCGAACTATCTACTACGAATAATGATTTTATAAGTAATTAACTGAAAAGGGGCTGACTTTGTAAACTGGATGTTACATTTTTACTTCACATACTCTGAGAAGTCGGTCAGTTTCATGTCGCCCTTGCGAGCCAGCGTGTCGTGCATGGCGAAGGCGGCAGGCAGGTTGTGACGGGTCTGTCCCATCTTGGCAATCTTCAGGTAGTCCCACAGCAGCTGCTTGTAGTCGGGGTGAGCACAGTTCTCAATGATACACTCAGCACGCTGGATGGGGCCTTTGCCGCGCAGGTCGGCGATACCCTGTTCGGTCACGATGATGTTGACGTCGTGCTCCGAGCTGTCCTGGTGAGATACGAAGGGTACGATAGAAGAGATGACACCGCCCTTGGCCACTGACGGACAGGTGAAGATGGAGAGATATGCGTTGCGGATGAAGTCGCCCGAACCTCCTATGCCGTTCATCATCTTCGTGCCGCTGATATGGGTAGAATTGACGTTACCATAGAGGTCGGCCTCGATGGCAGTGTTGATGGCGATGACACCCAAGCGACGTATAATCTCCGGTGAGTTGGAAATCTCACTTTGGCGCAGTGTCAGGTGGTTCTTGAAGTAGTTCATATTGTCGTACACCTGCATCAGGCACTCGTTGGAAACGGTCAGTGAGCAAGCTGAAGCGTCCTTTACACGACCGTTGAGCATCATGTCGATGACGGAGTTCTGGATGACCTCGGTATAGATGTTGAAGTCGGGCACGTGCTTGTCCTCACCCAGTGCGCCGAGGATGGCGTTGGCTGTCGAGCCCACACCGCTCTGCAAGGGCAAGAACTCCTTGGGGATACGGCCCTTGTGCATCTCCTCTACGAGGAACTCGGCGGTCAGGAAACCAATCTTGTCGGTCACAGGGTCGTTGTCCTTGAAGGCGCGGGCCTCGTCGGGGATGTTGCACTCTACGACACCCACCACCTTGTCCTTGGGGATGCTGACGTATGGCATACCGATGCGGTCGCCGACATGCTCGATGGGAATAGCCTTGCGGTAAGGGGGATCCAACGGCTCATAGACATCGTGGATATACTTAGCGTTGGGGTTGTGGAAGCTGTTGAGCTCCAGGATGACGTGCTTGGCCAGACGGGCTGCCGTGGGGCTGATGCCACCGGCGGCAGTCAGAAAGACGTGATAGTCGTTGCCCACCTCTTCAATGTCGCACACCTCAAGGATGGCCCAGTCCAAAGGACCATAGAAACCATAGCGCAGCTCCTGTGCCATGTGACTCAGGTGCAGGTCGTTGTAGGGGATTTCACCCATGTTCACATGCTTGCGGAAGTCGGGGTTCGTCGTGTAGGGAGCGCGATAGAGGATAGCCTGTGCGTTGGCCAGGTCACCATCGGTGCTCTGTCCTGTAGAAGCGCCCGTGAAGATAGCCACCTTGAACTCGCGGCCAGCCTCATGCTCAGCAACAGCAATCTTTGCTAACTCCTTGGTTGTTGCCTTGGCTACACCTGCTGGTGTAAAGCCACTCATGGCGATATGATCGCCATTCTTAATCAGTGCTGCAGCCTCTGCAGCAGTCATACGTGTATAAGCCATGTCGTTTGTTATTTGACGATTTACGATTTACGTTTTGCAAATTTTGCGTGCAAAATTACTCAAAAACGCTCAAACCGCCAAACAAATTATGAATTATGAATTATGAATTATGAATTCTTAAAGGTACTCCATCAGTACGTCCCACACCGCGATGATGTGGCAGATGCTTCCGGCAAGCACAAAGAAGTGGAAGACGGAGTGCATGTAGCGGCGCTTGTTCAGACTATAGAAAACAGCTCCCGTAATGTATGCTACACCCTCGGCTATAATCCAGATGACGGCAGCTGTGGACACGGAATCTATCAGCGGTTTGAAGGCTACCAGCACCGAGAGACCCATGCCGATGAAGCAGAAGGTCTCGACATTGGAATGCTCCTTCAGCCGTATAAAGCTCACGATGGTTCCGGCAATGGCACAGAGCCATACGAACGAAAACAACGACCACCCCCAATAGCCTTGCGTGCGCAGCGCCACCAGCGTCAGCGGTGAGTAGCTGCCGGCGATATGCCAGTAGATGGCGGCATGGTCCCACTTGCGGAAACGCTCTTTCCATTTGGAACGTCGGAGCAGGGTATGGTAGACGGTCGAAGCGATGTACGAGGCCAGCATGCCGAACAGATACAGACAGACCCCGAGGCGAGCCCAGGGGTTGTCGCCGCGGAATGCCATCCAGAGGAAGACAATGCCAAAGGTCACACCCAGGACGATACCGCCTGCGTGTGACCATGCGTTCCAAAGCTCTTCGCGATGTGTATATTTGATTGCCATAACCGGCAGCAAGGGTTTTGCCTTACAGCAGGTTCATGGTGTCGGTGGCAATCATCAGCTCTTCGTCGGTAGGAATGACCACCACCTTCACCTTGGAGTCATCGGCAGAGATGATGGCTTCTTCGCCACGGACGTTGTTCTTCGACTCGTCAAACTTGACGCCGAGGAACTCCAGGCCCTTGCAGACCTCTGAGCGCATGCTGATCTGGTTCTCGCCGACACCAGCCGTGAAGACGATAACATCCAGTCCACCCATAGCGGCAGCGTAGGCACCGATATACTTCTTGATGCGGTAGAAGTACACGTCCTGAGCCAGCTTGGCACGGGCATCTCCGCTCTTGGCGGCATTCTCCACGTCGCGCATATCGCTGCTGCCACCCGTCAGACCGGCTACACCGCTCTTCTTGTTCAGCAGGTTAGACATGCCGTCGGCATCCAGACCCAGCTTCTTCTCAATAAATGTCACGGCACCACCGTCAATATCACCGGAACGGGTACCCATGACCAGACCCTCCAGCGGGGTAAGACCCATCGAGGTGTCGATGCACTTGCCGTCAACGACAGCAGCGACAGAACCACCGTTGCCAATGTGGCAGGTTACCATCCTGGTTCCTTCGGCAGGAATGCCGAGAAATTCGCAGGCGCGGGCTGACACATAGCGATGAGAGGTGCCATGGAAGCCGTAGCGGCGGATGCCGTACTTCTCATACAGTTCGTAAGGAATGGCGTACATGAATGCCTTAGGAGGCATGGTCTGGTGGAAAGCTGTGTCGAAGACACCGACCTGAGGCAGGCCGGGCATCAGTTCTTTCACGGCGTTCACACCCTTCAGGTTGGCAGGGTTATGCAGCGGAGCCAGGTCAGAGCACTCCTCGAAAGCCTTCAGCACCTCGTCGGTCAGGATGACGCTCTTATTGAACTTCTCGCCGCCGTGCACCATGCGGTGACCAACGGCATCAATCTCGTCAAGACTCTTGATGACGCCAATCTCGGGGTCAGTCAGCAACGAGAAGATAAACTTCACACCCTCGGTATGCTCGGGAATGTCGTGCATGATCTGCTTCTTCTCACCGTTGGCGAGCTTCACCTTCACGAAAGCGCCGTCCAAGCCCACGCGCTCAGCACCACCACTGGTCATCACACTCTTGTCGTCCATGTTGTACAGAGCGTACTTGATGGAGGACGAGCCACAATTCAAAACAAGGATTTTCATATAATTATCAATTATCAATTTTCAATTATCAATTATTTCTTGGCGTCCATGGCCTGGCAAGCCGTGATGGCTACCATGTAGTAGATGTCGTCTACTGAACAGCCGCGGGAGAGGTCGTTCACAGGACGTGCAATACCCTGGAGAATCGGTCCAATGGCAATGGCATCGCCCAGACGCTGTACCATCTTATAGCTGATGTTGCCTACTTCAAGGTTCGGGAACACAAGGACGTTGGCCTTACCGGCAATGTCAGAGCCGGGAGCCTTCTTGGCACCTACACTAGGAACGAGGGCAGCATCAGCCTGCAGTTCACCGTCAATCTTCAGGTCGGGAGCCATCTCCTTGGCCAGACGGGTTGCCTCAATCACCTTGTCGCATACTTCGTGCTTGGCACTGCCCTTCGTCGAGAAGCTCAGCATAGCCACACGCGGATCGGCAAAGCCGGCAACGCTCTTAGCGGTCTGAGCCGTGCAGACAGCAATCTGCGACAGCTGAGCAGCATCGGGCATCGGGGTCACGGCAACGTCGGCAATCACGAGCACACCGTCCTCACCGTACTGCTTCTGCTTCGAGATGAGCAGCAGTCCACCGCTGACGCAGGTGATGCCGGGCTGGCACTTGATAATCTGCAGGGCAGGACGCAGCGTGTCGCCCGTTGTCGACAGCGCACCGCTGATCTGACCGTCAGCACCCTCGGTCTTGATAATCATACAACCCAGATACAAGGGGTTCTTGATGAGCTTGCGGGCCTCTTCGATGGTCATGCCCTTCGACTTGCGAATCTCGGCCAGCTTTTCAGCCAGTTCCTCGCTCTTCTCGTAGTTCTCGGGGTCGATGAGCGTAGCCTTGCCGATGTTCTGCAGACCCTTTTCCTTAGCCAGGGCTGCTACCTTGTCGGGGTTACCAATGAGAATGATGTCTGCGATGTCCTCAGCCAACACACGGTCGGCTGCACAAAGTGTGCGTTCTTCCTCTGCTTCGGGGAGCACGATGCGCTGCTTGTTTGACTTAGCACGCGCTACGATTTGACTTAAAAGATCCATAGTTTGTTTTTTATATGATTATATAATAAAATTCACGGACTGCAAAGGTACGAATAAGCGAGCACAATACAAAATGAAAAACAATTTTATTAAGCATTATTTAGAGTTAATCCCATTTTCTCCGTCAGAATGCTCTCCAGTTTTTCAGCAGACAGGCGCAGTTGCAATTCACTATGGATGGCTACGGAAATGCCGCCCGTTTCCTCTGACACCACGATGGCAATACAATCACTCTCATGGGTGATACCCAAAGCGGCACGGTGGCGCAGTCCCAGTTCTTTGGGAATATTCAAGTCATGCGAGACAGGGAGGATGCAGCCCGCAGCCTTAATGCGCTGGTTGGCAATGACCATGGCACCGTCGTGGAGTGGCGAATTCTTAAAGAACAGGTTCTCGATGAGCCGCTGACTGACGGTAGCATCAATACGCTCACCTGTAGCCACAATGTCGTCAAGGGGGGTAGAACGCTGCATGACGATGAGGGCACCCACCTTCTTCTTACTCATACTCATACACGACATCACGATGGGCATGATTACCTGCTTCAACTTGTCCTTATCATTCGACTTGTCACCTACGGGCAGCATGCGTCGCAGGGCCTGGATGCGTTGATGGGCACCCAGGTTATACAGGAACTTGCGGATTTCATCCTGAAATAGGATGATGAGGGCGATGACACCGACGCTCACCAGTTTGTCCATGATGGACCCCAGCAGTTTCATCCCAATCACCTGTGACACCACCAGCCACAACACCACAAACACCAAAATGCCCATAAAGACGTTCAGTGACCGTGACTCCTTCATCAGCCGGTAGATGTAGTAGAGCATCAGGGCGACAAGGACAATGTCTATGATATCTTTGACTCCAAATTCAAAAAACATCCTCTATGACTATATAATTTTTTAATTATTTAATTTTTCAATTTTTCTACCGCCCCTTGAGCGCTTTCGTGATTCTGATGCATTCCACAGCCTCGCGAACATCGTGAACGCGCAGGATGCTGGCACCTTTCAACAGCGCAATGGTGTTAAGTGCTGTTGTGCCGTTGAGCGTCTGAGCGGCTTCGGTCTCTAACAGGCGGAAAATCATGGACTTCCGCGATATACCCACCAGTATCGGCAGTTTTAGCATCTGCATCTGCTCTAACGCAGCCATGACCTCATAGTTCTGTTCCAATGTCTTACCAAAGCCGAACCCCGGGTCAAGAATGATGTCTTTCTGGCCCATCGAGCGCAAGCAGTCCACCACTTTAGCACAGTCCAACAACACTTCACGCATCGTTGCGCCACGCGACATATAAATATAAGGTACGTGCAAGCGTGACACCATTCGGAACATGGAATGTTGAGCGTTGCCTGCTGAATGTTGAACATTGGCGGGTGCGCCCACATCGTTGATAATAGCGGCACCAAAGTCCTCCACCACCATACGGGCAATATTCGGACGGAATGTATCGACGCTGACTAGGGCTTCCGGAACCTCGCGGCGCACAATGGTCAATGCCCGCCGCAGGCGGTCAGCCTCTTCGGCTTCGCTGACGGGTTCGCTGCCCGGGCGTGTCGAGCAAGCTCCCACGTCGATGATGCTGCCTCCCTCTTCCAGGATCTGCACCGCACGTTCCGCAACTTCACGTTCCGTCTGTTTGCGGCTGTCGGCATAGAAAGAGTCTGGTGTCACATTGAGGATACCCATCACTTGTGGCGCTTCCAGACTGAGCAGCCGTCCATTACAATTCACCGTATACTCCATAACAGCCACAAAGGTACGAATAAGCGAGGACAATACACGATTTTTATTGTTAATCTAATAAAAATCTTCAGAAAAACTCTTTTTTTCATTTTTATTGTCGAGCGACAGTACTTTCGACGAAGTCAAAGGTACGCTACGAGCTTGCTCGCTTCTACCTTTAGGTGGAAGAATAAGCGAGCACAATACCAAATTTCTGCGTTTGAAATCGGGTATAGGCGCACGATTGTTTGGGTATAGGCGAGCAATGATTAAGTACGTCCTTTCTCCCTGTTACCCTTAGGCTTTCCCCCTGCAAGCTTTATGGCATCCCCCCTGCCAGCCTTAATGCTCCTCCCCACGAAGCCTAATTGCACAGAAAAATGGTTACGGTTACAACTGTAACCATATGGGCACAGAGAAGAAATAACGGAAAAGAAAACCCAACAACATTCAGACAATCAGACATTTACAAAGTATCACGGTGTTCTAACGAGGCTGAGAAGTTACATGGTTACAGCTGTAACCATGTAACCGAAGAACGAAAAATAAGAGATGATTTAATTGCATTTTAGCGGAGTTTAGAGGCTCGATTTCTGCATTTTAGCGGAGTTTAGAGGCTCGATTTCTGCATTTTAGCGGAGTTTAGGCGCATTATTTTTGCATTTTAGCGGAGTTTTTGAAATGTTATTTGTATATTTGCGGTCGAAAACTATAAAGTTATGATTGACGATGACCTCAACTGAAAAAGGTTGTCACTTTTTGGAGAGTTAAACTTAACTGGTTATTACAACAATTATTATCTCACTAAAAGCGTTTACCTCTTTTGATTCCTATAACGATATTG
>Ga0247608_10004166_pt1 | contig 16400 bp, 10 predicted proteins | sample 176DNAGHGlowgp2_FD_193490 | JGI IMG/M metagenome (GOLD analysis project Ga0247608, IMG submission 193490) | Sheep rumen microbial communities from Palmerston North, Manawatu-Wanganui, New Zealand - 1766 DNA GHGlow gp2 | ecosystem: Host-associated > Mammals > Digestive system > Stomach > Rumen ... | reverse complement strand
CCGTGGTTGATCTCCGGGTCCGAGTGGTATGGGCGGCCGGCAAGAACGATTCCGTTTGCACCTGCACGGATAAGGGCTTCCAAGGCTTCCTCACCGGCAAGCGATGTTTCCTTCTTGAATTTTTCCTGCTCAGCCCAGCCTGCACCAACAGCCTTTTTTACATCGTCAAAAGTAAGGCTCTTGAAATGCTTCTTAAGCTCCTCGTAAAGACGCTCTGCAAGACGAGGCTTGTCATAAATAGGAAGGAAGGGATTCATAAAAAGAATGCTTTCGTCCTGCCTAAGACGCTCAATATTGTTTCGCAAAACCTCCGGGTAGCTTGTTACAACCGGACAGTTGTAGTGGTTTCCAGCCCCCGGGTCTTCCTTAATTTCATAAGGGGCACAGGGGTAGAAGATGAACTTGCAGCCCGACTGCAAAAGGCTCTCTATGTGGCCATGGGTAATCTTTCCCGGGTAGCAGACAGACTCGCTCGGAATGGATTCAAGGCCCTTTTCGTAAACGGCACGGCTTGAACGCGGGGAAAGCCTAACCCTAAAGCCAAGCTTTGTAAAAATGGTAAACCAAAGGGGATAGTTTTCGTACATGTTGAGCACGCGGGGAATTCCAACGTCGCCCATGGGAGCATCCTCTTTCTTTAGCGGAACGTAGCCAAAGAGCCTCTTGTATTTCCATTCAAAAAGATTGGGCAAGTTGGCAGGTGAATTATCATCCGCCCCGGAAGAAGCTTCTGCATTGCTTGCATCCTTAACCTTTACGTCGTCATCAAATTCCGCACCGCGCTCGCACCTGTTTCCTGTTATAAAGCGGCTAACCTTCTCGCCTGTAGTAAAGGTGTTTATTGTAAGAAGACAGTTGTTGGAACACTTGCCGCACCTCTTAAGCTCAAGGCTAACCTTAAAAGACTCAAGCTGCTCAAGAGAAGCAATCCCGGACTTTATGAATTTAGGCGTCTGGTCGGGGTCATCAGGCTTTGGACGGCGAAGATCCTCCCACTGGTCCTGGGCAATAAGGGCAGAACCGTAGGCACCCATAAGCCCCGCAACATCCGGGCGGTATACGTTAACACCGGCAATCTTTTCAAAGGCGCGGAGAACGGCATCATTGTTAAAAGTACCGCCCTGAACCACAACCTTGCTGCCAATATCAGAAGCTTTCCTTAGCTTTATTACCTTGAACAGGGCATTCTTTATTACTGAATAAGAAAGCCCCGCTGAAATATCCGCAACAGAAGCACCTTCCTTCTGGGCCTGCTTTACACGGCTGTTCATGAATACCGTACACCGCGTTCCAAGGTCAACCGGGGTCTTTGCAAGAAGGGCAATCTTGGAGAAGTCCTGAACACTCATTCCCATTGTACTTGCAAAGTGGGCAAGGAATGAACCGCAACCAGAAGAACAAGCCTCATTCAGCTGAATGGAAGTAATGGCCCCGTCCTTCATGCGAAGGCACTTCATATCCTGACCGCCAATATCCAAAAGGAATTCAACCCCAGGAACAAAAAAGTCTGCCGCGCGGTAGTGGGTAATAGTCTCAACTTCACCCGCATCAACGCCAAGGGCCGCCTGGAAGAGTGCCTCTCCGTAACCGGTAGAAACAGAGCGTGCAATATAGCAGTCCTTTGGCAAGATTTTATATAGCGACTTTAGCACTTTTACCGCAAGCTCAACAGGATTACCCGCATTAACATCGTAGAAGCGCCAGAGAATGCGCCCCTGGGTATCCGTAAGCACCGCCTTTGTAGTGGTGGAACCCGCATCAAGACCTAAGAAAACAGGCCCCTGTGTTGACTGCAAATCACCGGTAAGAGCCTTTTCCTGGGCATGACGGGCATTAAATTCATCAAGCTCCGACTGGCTCCTAAAGAGAGGCTCAAGACGCTGAACCTCCTGCATCTCCGCCCCAACAAGATTCTTAAGGCTTTCACGGAACTGGGCAACCGTAGGAAACACCCCCTCAGAAGCCGCAGCACCCTTAATGCAGCTGATTTCCCTTTCCGCAGAAAAAGCCGCACCGGCCGCCACAAAAAGCTGGCTGTTTTCGGGAACAATAGTCTCGTCCGGAGTAAGTTTAAGGGTAACTACAAACCTTTCGCGAAGCTGGTCCAAAAAGTGCAAGGGACCGCCCAAAAATGCAACGTTACCGCGGATAGGCTTACCGCATGCAAGCCCCGAAATTGTCTGGCTAACAACCGCCTGGAAAATAGAAGCCGCAATATCCTCACGCCTTGCACCCTCGTTAATAAGGGGCTGAACATCCGTCTTTGCAAAAACACCGCAACGTGCCGCAATTGGATAGATAGTGGAAGCGCCCTTGGCAAGCTCGTTAAGCCCCATGGCATCCGTCTCCAAAAGAGCCGCCATCTGGTCAATAAAAGCACCTGTACCGCCAGCGCAAGTGCCGTTCATTCTCTGCTCAACACCGCCGCGGAAATATGTAATCTTGGCATCCTCACCGCCAAGCTCAATAACAACATCTGTCTTTGGAATAAGACGCTTTACCGCCGTGGTAGCAGCCACAACTTCCTGAATAAAAGGAATGTTAAGCCACTGAGAAACCGAAAAACCGCCGGAACCGGTAACCTTTATGCTAAGAGGCTGGTCTTGACCGGCAGGAAACTTCTTCTCCAGCTCGTCAAAAGCCTTGTTCACCACGGCAATAATTGTGTTGCGTATATCTGCGCGGTGCCTCTCGTAAGCTCCGTAAAGCAGGGCGTCATCGTCCCCCAGTATTACCACCTTAACCGTTGTAGAACCAACGTCAATACCCATGCGGACTGGCTTTACAAGCGGCTTAAAAACTGTATTTGAATCAAGATTCGCCATCAATACACAACCTTTTTTTCTAAAAATCAGGGCAGCCCCCAAAACTATATCTTTTGGAGATTACCATTTTTCTATTATAATAGGAAAGATTCTTTTATTCAACCGAAATTAAAAGCCAGTTGCCCAAAACTAACCCACTAAAGCTAAGAACTTGCTCCAAAAGCGTCATTCCGAACTTAAAAAAAACGTCATTCCGAACTTAAAAAAAACGTCATTCCGAACTAAAAAAAAGGTCATTCCGAACTTGATTCGGAATCTCAGAAGCTAGAAGGAACTATTCTGGACGGCCCCCTTATTTCCTCTACCACTCTGTCTCTCGGCTAATTCGACCGTCAGCCCCTTTGCGTCACCGCCGTTCCGCCCTTCGCTAACGCTCATTGCCGCTGCGCGGCAACTTCGGGGCTCCATGGCGGCGTAGGATTATTGGTGGGATTGCTATTGCTAAGGAAACAATGATTACCACAGTTCGATGTCATTATCGGGCTCGACCCGATAATCTATTTATTTGCATCAAAAATCCCTACATTTGCAAATACCTTATCTGCAATTCTCCAAAAGTCTCTTTTTGTATCTGGTCATATTCATATTTCAAATTACCATCTGTATAAATTGTCAGAACATCATCCTTAACTTCAAAAGCAACATTTCTTCCCCCTCGGCATCTGAATACCTCAACATTGTTAATATACACCCGTGCGTAAGTTGGATCAGAAACGCAGTTTGTTATATACGCCTGAATAACATAAGTCTTTGAAATAGTTACCTTTTCCTCTTGAATTAGTGTTTTTTGGGATAAATACCGCAAAAAACAAGACTCAAAAAGAAAACTTGCAAAATATAAAACTAAAAAAAATAAAACTGTCCTTTTTGTATTCATTTTTCTTAAGCGCACAAAATAGCCTCCCTTCTATAAAGATTCTAATAAAGCATATAAGTTTTACTATAATCAACATACTTCATATTATCAAAGTCAAAATCTTTTCCTGTTATTTCTATTTTATCCCCATTAAAGACAAAATCTTTTTCAAATTTTATATCTTCCATTCCTTTAGAATAAAAGCTCTGGGAAAACAATATGCATTCAGAAAAAATCAATTCAAAATTTTTTGTTGAAAGAGCCAAAAGATATATATCTGTAATTGCCATGCCGGAAGAAGAATTATTCCCTATTCCATATAAAAGGCTTTTGCCCTTGTAGTCATATTTATGAAACAATATTGGAGTGTAGTTTACAGATATATAATTCGTTTCTGAAATTTCTTTTTTAGCGGTGTTGTATATCAAAAGCAGATGACGCTTAACCTTAGAATGACCAAATGTTTCTTCAGACTTCGCTTTTTTGGGAGAAAGAGTTTCATCGCTTCTGATTAAATAATTCAAAAAGATATTATCCTTATCCAATTTAATCGCATTCAATATTTCATAATTCCCAACTTCTATATAATCACAAATGGCATCTGTAAGTTCTTTAGCCGAATCAATTTCATTCAATTTTGAAATTATTTTTTTTCCAAAATCTTGACTCTTAAAAAAATTTAATTCCTCATTGCCAAGTTCAATTATCCTGTTTTTTAGCAAAGCATTGATTTTATCTTCAACACTTTGATTCTCTTTTGCATTCAAAGTGGCAACCGCAAATAACAAAGTCAATACAAAAAACACTACTTTTTTCATTTTTCCTCACACAAAAAATCAAGCTTACTTAATCAATAACTAAGATGATACTATAACGCTTTGTGTTCTGTAACAATCAAAACAAACAAATACAGAAACGAGACCACAATCTGCAATTATATTTTCATCATCTATACTATCCAATTGTCCATAAAAAGACATTCTTTTATTGCATTCTGGGTACAATGGATATTCAGATTCTGAAATAAAATCTGCTTTTCCACCTATTTTGTTTCTAAAACCAATATTAGAATCTGCATATTTAAATGGCTCTTTATTTTCATCCATTCGTTTTAAAAATATTTCCGAAAGTTCTTTCATTCTTTCCCCAGCTCCCCTGTGCAGGCATCCTCCTAACAAATATTATATTAACAAACCCAATATTTGTAAACTTACAACTTCGTTAGGTTAGGATGCAGACGCATCAAGGACTTACCTTCTGATTACCGGTGCACCATCTGCATACTTTCCATAGCGGGTCATGAACTCTTCGTACTCTTCCTGCTCGGTAATCCAGATGATGATGTTTACTTCCTGAACTCCAAGATTTTTGTAGGCCTGAAGGCGGGTGTTTCCATCGTTCATTTCAAAACCGTGTTCAACATAGTGGGCAATGAGCGGCGGCATGTCGGGGTCTTTTTTAATTGAATCTTCGAGTGCCGCCACGTGTATTGGCCACCAGTCCTTGTCGATTTTATACTTCATGCCATCTTCGGGGCCTGTGTTGCGCTCGAACAAATCGCTTGGCATTTTTATTGGGCCAATGTAATAGCGTTCAAAAAGCTTTAGTCCGTCAGAAAATGGAATATTGCTTTTTTCGGCATCGTGAAGATAGGTATGAATCCATTCGTCAATTTTGTTTTCTTTGGCATAAGTCACAGCCGAAGAAAGTGTCTTGCTAAATTGCAGCATAGTGCGCTCCTGTTTTGTGTAGACGATATGCTTTACAGTATCAAAGGAAAGACAATATTTTTCCGCGAGTTGCTCAATTGTTAGCCCGTCCGCAAAATCCTTTTTCATGCTCTGATTCCTTTTTGCAAGATATGCCCTGTAGCCAGAAGATTCTCCCCATGCCTTTTTTTCATTTTTGGCCGGAATGTAAATCGTTTCGCCGCTCACATACCGCTGAATCTGCTTTAGAAGATTTTCTGGAAAAATGTCCTGTGCATTCCTGTAATTCATAAAGTCCTCAGTTTTTATGGTGACTGATATTGGTTCTTGAGCCTGTCGAAGGGCCCGTCAAAACCATTCTGTTTTCAAAGCGCTTTGTGATTATATGATACAGGATTTGGCACTGCTTGTATATGTTAAGAATGGGTGGAAATATTTTTTACACAATTTATAGCTTGTGCAAACTAAAGTGGTAAACCTTAACCCTTCCATCCATTTCTTCATAGTCAATGTTAAAGCCGCATTTTTTTGTATAGAAGTTGATGTTTTTCTCTTTATCTGCAGGAGTTACCAATTCAATTCTTTTCCAGTCTTTGTATTCTTCTTTTATAAACTCAAGCAATTTACAGCCAATTCCTTTCCGCTGACATTCTGGAATTACACAAAGAGCGCCTATATAATAAAGCCCCTCACCTTTATTTAAAACGGATATTGCTCCGACTGGATTTGAATCAACGCATGCAATGTATTTTGGCATCTCATCAATAGATTTTTCCATGTCGCTGACTGACCGGCCGTAACCGGGACATACGCCATATTTTACAAAATCCTCGTAAAAGGCTTTATTGTATATTTCAACGAGAATCTGGGCATCTTGGGCCGCAGCTTTTTTAATTTGCAAATCCAAAGTTCAACATCCACCTGCTGGCAAAATCTACAGAAGTTTCTGGTAGCGTTTTTCTATGTCCTTTATAAGCTTGTATTCAATTGAATCAACTATGGCAAGCCAAGATGCCTCTACAACGTCGCAGCTAACACCCATGGTAGTCCAGCTGTCCTTACCGTCGGAGCTTTCTATAAGTACGCGGACACGGCTGGCTGTTGCGCTCTTTCCGTCAAGAACACGTACCTTGTAGTCAATAAGGTGAATCTCTGAGACCGAAGGATAGAAGGGCATGAGGGCCTGTCGGAGGGCATTGTCCAAAGCGTTGACAGGACCGTTACCCTCTCCCGCCGCAATCTGGAAGTGGCCGTCTACGTCTATCTTTATCTGGGCAAATGAATAGAGGTCTTTTTCTATGCGGGGGTTTTCGCCAGAAGTCTTGTAGTAGCAAAGGTTAAAGAAAGGCCTGTACTTGCCAATTTCCTTTCGCACAAGAAGCTCAAAGCTGCCGTCGGCACCTTCAAACTGGTAGCCTTCGTGTTCAAGCTCCTTTACTTTCTTTACTATGTCTGCAACAACAGGAGAATTCTTTGTAATGGAAGAGTCAAACTTCTTGATTTTTTCTATTATCATGCTGCGGCCTGCAACTTCGCTCATCAGGAAGACGCGTTCGTTTCCAACGGTTTCCGGGCTAACGTGCTCGTAGGCGGAAGGATTTTTAAGAACTGCGTCTATGTGCATACCAGCCTTGTGGGCAAATGCGTTCTGGCCAACATAAGGCATTCCGGCTTCCAGAGGAATGTTTGTTATTTCCGCAATGCGCTTGCATATAGGGGTAAGCATCTTTATGTTTTCTTGGGGAATGCAGCGGCAGTCCATTTTTAGCTGGAGGTCTGCGATTATTGTGCTAAGGTTTGCGTTTCCCGTGCGCTCGCCAAAGCCAAGGAGTACACCCTGCACGTGTGTTGCACCCTCTTCCACCGCAATGATTGAATTTGCAACTGCAAGGCCTGAGTCATTGTGGGTATGTATTCCGATTATTGCACCGCTTGAATATTCATGGACAACTTCTGCAACGGCCTTTCTTACGTCCCCCGGCATACAGCCGCCCTTTGTCTCGCAAAGGTTCAAGACCGTGGCTCCTCCGTCCAAGGCTGCACGGAGTGACTTTAGCGCATAGTCGCGGTTCTGCTGGAAACCTGTAAAGAAATGTTCTGCGTCAAAGATTACGTTGCGGTTGTGCTTTGTAAGATACTCGCAGGTGTCGCGGATCATCTCCAGGTTCTGCTCAAGGCTTGCATGGAGGATTTCCGTTGCCTGAAAGTCCCAGCTCTTGCCGAATATAACAACGTCTTTTGTTTCTGCCGCAAGAAGGCTCTGAAGGTTGGCATCCTCCGCACAAGATGAATCCTTGCGCCTTGTGGAGCCAAAGGCAACCAGGCTTGAATTCTTAAGCTTAAGGTCTCTGGCAAGGGCAAAAAATTCCATGTCCTTGGGGTTGCTGCCGGGATTACCTGCCTCTATATATTTAACCCCAAGTTCATCAAGTGCCTGCACAATATGAATCTTGTCCTGAACGGAATAGCTGATTCCTTCGCCCTGGGAACCGTCCCTTAGTGTTGAGTCCAAGATGTCTATGTTTTTCATATTTTCCTCCGCAGTCACTTTGCTAAAAAGAACTTTTAGAAATTATACTTAAAAAACAGGCTTTATGCAAATGGGTCACACAAAGGACTCGGAAATCAGTTTGGTGCTCCGCTCCCAGGCAAATTCGTCTGCACACCAAACTGATTTCCGACCTGTTTAGCATAGTTTTTTTTTCTGACACGTCTTTCTTGCCAACCAGTACAGAGCCATGGATGGATTTTTTTGAAGCAATCCTACGCGGGATTGGAGCACCGCCGCAGGCGTTCTCGCGGAGCGAGAATGGAGGGGTTGGGCCCCCGGAAGTGCGGAAAGCCCGGAAAAAAAAGGCCTGTCCACCCGGTTTGAGCAGACAGGCTTTTTGGAGTCAAGACAAAAGTCACGTCCAAAGAAAAAAGAAATCCTATTTTAGCTTGTTAAGGATTCGGCTTACTTCTCCATCCAGGATTGTTGCAACCTGCTTGTCGGGGAGGGAGCTGATTAGGCCGCGCATGTAGGTAAAGACAATTTCTATCATGTCTACGATGTTCTGCTCCTTGCGGACGTCCTCGTTCTTTATGCCTATTTCCTTGCGCCACAAGTCTGCGGTGGAAAGGAGGCCTGCGGCTCCGCTCAGCTTTTTGATTATGTATTCAAGCTGCAAATGTTCCCTGCTCATGAGGAAGCGTTCCTTTTCTTCTTCCGGAAGGAATTCGCTCAGGGACTTTAGCTCGCGGAACATGCTTGCCGTGTCCTTGAACTTCTTTGCAATCTCGTTGTCATTGAGTATTTTTACAAAGTCGGAAAGGGTCTTTGCAGTTTTGTTGAGCAGTGACAAATCCTGCTGAACAAGGTTAAGGTCGTCCTGCTCGATTTCCGGCTGGGCAAAGTCTTCCGGCGAATCAAGGTCCATGCCCTCCTCTGCATTTTCATCGGTGACGGTCTCGTCAAGGGGAACATCCACTTCTGTGTCAAGCGCATCGTCAAGGCTGGAGGGAACTTCCGCCTCATAGGGAACTGAGCTTTCAGCCTGGGGCAAGGGTGCATCCTCTCCGTCCACGGGAAGCCTTAGCGTTTCGGGGGAATTGTCGTCTGCAATTTCGTCTATCTCGGGGAACTCGTAGTCCTCCGCATCCGGCTCCGGCTCCGGGATAACGACAGGCTCTTCCTGGATTTCCGCCTCACCGTTTCCTTCTCCGGCAAGGTCCGCCATGTCAAAGTCGTCGCCCATTGGAATCTGAACCTTGGGTTCATCACCGTCGTCTGCAAAGAATTCGTCTGCAGAAATTGTCTCGCTTCCGTCATCGTTGAGGGATGGTACGGAAGAAGATTCAGGCGTAATGTCTTCCACCTCTGGGAATTCAAAGTCGCTTGCACTTTCGGCTGGCGGTTCGGGAGCAAAGCGCTGAGGCTCTTCTTCTACAGGAAGCTCTACCTGCGGCTCTTCCTCCGGCTCTATGTCTATCTCATCATCAATGCTTGCGTCTGCCGGGAATTCAATATCCTCGTATTCCATCTGGGGAAGTTCTTCGTCAAGTTCCGGCTCTGTCTCAAACTGGTCTTCGCTTTCAAAGGCGTTGTCTTCTCCATCGAGGCTTTCGTCCACGTCAAGTCCTGCAAGCGGATCAAATTCACCGTCTGCGCTTTCAGCCTGTCCTTCAAAGCTTTCGTCCTGAAGGGGAACACTTTCGCTAACCTCTTCTTCCAAAGGCTCTTGGGCAGTCTGGGCTAGGGGTTCTGCATTCTGGGAGTCAAAGCCATAGGAGCTTCCGTCTTCAACAGGAGCCTCTTCCTCGTACATTCCGTCGCTAACGTCCATTGAGGAAACTGGCTTTTCATCGGAGCGTATGTCTTCCGTCTCGAATGCGCTTTCAAAGTCGTCCGACGGGCGGGGTTCATGTCCACGAGTTGCGCCAAAGGGATTGTTCTTTAATATGCTTGATTCATCCTCTTCTTCAAAAACCGGGGTGTCTGGAACAAGGTTGTCAAGGTCCAGATAGTCTTCCGTGCGGTCGGCAAGGATTTCGTCATCCAAGGTCTTGTCAAAGGGGGATGCTCCGCTTTCGTCATTGTGGGTAAGCTTTTCAAAGCTAAAGTCATCGTTGTGCCTGAATTCCTGGGAATCTGCCTGTGAAAGGTCAAGGTCAGAAACCTTCATGTCCGGATTTTCTTCCGGCATTACCACAACTTCCTCTTCGTTTACGGAAGCATCCGGGTCTCTGCCCTTTCCAAGTACGGACAAATCAACTTCGCCCTGATCCGCTTCCAGTGCGTTCTTGCCACCGTTAAGGGCTGAAAGGCTTGATCTTACGCTGCCGATTCTTTCGCGGTAGAGGCGGTTGTCCTTGTCCACGGAGCCAAGCTTTTCGTAGGCATTGTAGGCCTCCTGTATGCGGTTCTGCTTTTCGTAGCCTTCCGCAAGCATGGCGATTGCCGCTGCATCCTCGGAATTGGTTTCCAGATACTTCTTAAGGTCTTTCTCCGCTTTCTTGAAGTTGCCCTTCTGGCTGTAGCGGCGGGCGCTGTCCCTGTAGTATGCGGTATAATCCGGGTCTGCGGTCTTTATCTGTTCAAAGCAAGATTCAGCCTTGTTGTCTTCTCCGCAGCAGATGTAATACTGGCCAAGAAGGTTCAATGCCTGAATGTCGTCAGGATTTTCTTCCAGAATTTGGTTAATCTTTTTGTTTGCGGCGGAAAGCTTGTCGGCAGTAAGAAGAATCTTGGCATACTGCTTGAGCATCTCCTTGTTTTCCGGATCAAGCTTTTCGTAGTGGCTCATCGTATGGATGGCATCCTTTGACTTTCCGTGAAGGTCATAGACATCTGCCAGTGAGGAAAGAACCCTCTTGTTGTCCGGATCCCACTTTAGCGCTGTGTTGTATTCCGCTTCCGCATCATCGTATCCGTTCTGCCTTTTGTAGACGTCGCCCATCTTTGCGTGCATCTTTACGTTCTGCGGGTTGAGCATTATTGCCTGTCCAACAAGGTCGGCGGCATTCTTTGTCATGTTCCTTGAAAGCATCAGGTCTGCATAGGAATCTATTGCCTCAAGCCAGCCCGGCTTTGAGCGCAAGGATGCCTCGTATTCGTTTGCGGCAAGGTCAAGGCGGCCAAGCTTTTCGTAGCTCTTTGCAAGGTTAAGGTGAAGGATCGGGTGGTTGGGGTCAACCTTAAGGCCACGCTGGTATGAAGAAACAGCATCCTCGTGCTTGTTCTGCAAAGCATAGATTGAACCAAGGTGGTTGTAGGCAAGTACGTCTTCCTGGTTTTCTTCCACTACGCGGTTAAAGCACTGCAAAGCTTCTTCGTAGTTGCCCATGAGCTTGTAGGTAAAGCCCAGGTTGTAGAAGGACTGGATGTTGTTTTCGTCCGCAATGATTGCCTTTTCCAGCACGTCGATTGACTGGTCAAATTTCTTAAGGCGGCGGTAAATTCCACCCAGATGGTTCAAAGCGTCAACATTGTCCGGGGACTCGCTTATAATCTGCTTGTAAATGGGAATTGCATCGGCATCGCGTCCACTCTTCTGGTAGAGGCTGCCAAGATCATTAAGCAAATTCTCATTCGTCGGGTCGTCTTTTAGAAGATTCTTATACAAACGAGCGGCAAGCATGTAGTCATGCGCCAATACAGCAGCCTTTGCCCTGTCCAAAATCAACTTATTGTCTGTCTTTGTTTCGCCCATATTATGACCCCTGTTTTTGTTTCCGCACTTTTTCCATAGTATAGATTACAGCTTTCAAAACAACCTACTATTTTCTTAGAGGGCGTGCGTACACTTCCTTAGAAAGTATGCCCATAATCTTACCGTCGCTCTTTGAATAGGATGCAACCGCAAAATAATATATCTTACCGTTCTTAAGGCCTGTGAATTTCATCCTGCAAACATTGCCTACGTCAAGGGGAGATGCCCCCTCATAGGCTTCCTGTCCAAGGTATTCGCCCGGTCTGTCTCCATAGAAGACTATGTAGCCGCCTGTCTGGTCATCAACAGAATAGCTCCAGGAAAGTGTAACTTCTCCGTCACCAGCATCCGCAAAAACTGAAAATGGTGGAAGGGGAAGCGGAACTTCCGTGTAGGCAAGCTTTATTTCCGTAACAGAAGGTGTGCGAGAACCGCCGCCGTCCGGGTAAAGGTCGCCTGAAACCTGGAAGTACTGGCCTGTTACTTCCTCAATCTGCTCGTGGTTCTTTACCGGAATCCACTTGGGATAGTCATCGGTCCAGTCAAAGCGGTTGTCTCCGCTGCGTACGTAGAAGGCTACGTCTGTCTGGGACGGAGTGTTTACGATTGCATCGATGCGCTCAAGCTTTGCACCGCGTGAAATAAGAATCGGCTGGGTTACAAAGCGCCCACCGTTGCTCTTGTATGTGTCGTAGCGCAGGGAGTTTGCAGTTTCGCTCTCTGCCGTGCGCTGAATCCTAAAGTCGTCTATAAAGCCTGTGTACTTGGGGCAGATTTCTATGTTTGCCTTAACGCCAAGCAAAGGTGTGCATACGCTTCCACCGTGCTCGTGGCCATTGGAAGTTATGTACTGAAGGGCTTCAATCTTACCGTCAATTCTATATTCCAAAAGGCCCGTGTCGTCGTCAAAGCTGATTGAATGGTGTGCCCATACGCCAGGGATTATGGTGCGGAGGCAGGAAAGCGTAACCGTTCCGTTGTCCTTCTTCCATCCGTTGAACACATTTATGAATTCCCAGCGCAGGTGGTTGCTAAAGAAGCTTGCAGAAATCATCTGGTAGAGGAGGTAGTCATTCTCCATTCTTGAAGAGCGCCAGGAGAATACAATCTCACCGTTCTCTGCAATTGAAGGGCAAAGCCAGAATTCAATAAGGAAAGAACCCTTGCTGCCGCTGCTACCAAAAAGGGAATCCGCACCTCCGCAAAGTGAAAGGCCACCGTTTCCGCGGCTCATGGCGGCATGCTTTCCCATCTTAACCTTGGATGAGCTTACAAAAGACTTTTCTGCAACGGAATAGTTGCCCGTCCTGTCTGAAAAGGAACCATCAGCTTCCTCAAAGTCGAGCAGCAAGTCCGTAGCAGGCTGGCTGCCAGCATCGCTGCCCCTGTCTACAGAGCGGCTGTTGGTTGCAAGCTCAATGCTCGTGTAGCCAAAGCGGCCCTTACCGTAAGCAAGACCGTCCATAGACTTAAGCTTGTCCCACCCGGTTTTACCGCCAAGCACCAGTGTCTTTTCCTCAGAAAAAGAAAGACCTGAAAAGAGTAGACAAAATATAGCTAAAAAAAGTATTCTTATCTTATGCATAGTTCCGACCAGCAATTAAATTCAGATTCACCGCAGCTTTCACCGCAGCCCGATCCAAGAGAAATTCTCCACCAGACCGCCCTAAAAGCCCCGTCCCAAAGCGGTGTCTACATGTGGAAGAACGCCGAAGGAATAGTCATTTACGTTGGCAAGGCAAAAAACCTCAAGAACCGCCTTTCTTCCTATTTTAGCGGAAGCAAGGACATCAAGACAAGGCTGTTGGTCCACAACGCCCGCTCAATTGAATACATAACCACTAACAATGAGTATGAAGCATTTTTACTGGAAAACAACCTCATAAAAAAATTTTCCCCCCGTTACAACATAGATTTGAAGGACGGAAAATCATACCCAGTGCTGCGGGTAACGAGCGAAAAGTTTCCAAGAGTATACAAAACAAGGAGAATTGTCCAGGACGGCTCCAAGTACTTTGGTCCCTTCCCCGACGCAACTGCTCTTGACGTTTTTACCGATACCCTCTACGAAATTTATCCGCTGCGCCACTGCAAAACCCTTAAAAAAAAGGCCTCGCCGTGCATGTATTACCACATCGGCAGATGCATGGCCCCCTGTTGCAAACAGGTAGACCACTCCACCTATACTGAATTTATCGAAGAAATCTGTACACTTCTTGAGAACAAAGGAGAAGAAACGGCAAAAAAACTTGAAAGCGAAATGAAGGCCGCCGCCCAGTCGCTAAATTTTGAAAAGGCCGCAAGACTCCGCGACGGACTAAGGGCACTTTCCGTACTCAAAAACCAGAACATCGTGGAAAGCTTCGACGGAAGTGACCGCGACTACATAGCATCATGGCGTGAAGGTGAACTGGTAAGCTTTACCGTGCTAAGAATCAGAAGCGGAAAACTCCTTGGCCGCGACAACTACAGAACGATAACCCTAAACGAAGACACCGAAATCCTTGGCGAATTCATGGCATCCTACTACAGCTCAAAGGAAGACATTCCCCCTTCAATCTACGTGGTAACGGAAGACGGAATGGAAATAATGAAGCGGTGGTTCAGCGAAACCTACAAAATAGAATGCCAGATTATAGTTGCAAAGCCCACAATCCCCCAGGCAAAGCTGCACCTGGCCGCAATACAGATGGCACAGGAAAACGCCCGCGAAGACATAATCCGCCGGGTACGCGAAAGGGGCGACTTCCCCGCAATGGAAGAACTGCAGAAGGTTTTGGCACTCCCCCGCCTGCCTGTAAGAATAGAAGGCTTCGACATAGCCCACATTGGCGGCAAATTCCCCGTGGCATCGCTAATCAGCTTCTACAACGGCAACCCGGACAAAAAAAACTACCGCTACTTCCGCCTAAAGACAACCGACGGCTACATAGACGACTTCCAGTCAATGAGGGAAGCAACATCAAGGCGCTACACAAGGCTCATAAACGAAAAGCAGCCCCTGCCCGACCTGCTCCTGATAGACGGTGGCATTGGACAGGTTAACGCGGTAGACGGAATCCTAAAGGCACTTGGAGCCGACATACCCATAGCTGGACTTGCCAAAAGGGACGAAGAAATCTGGCGACCCCACACATCAAAACCTGTATGCCTGCCCAAAAGAAGCGATGCTTTAAGACTGCTTCAACGTGTACGAGATGAAACCCACCGCTTTGCAACCAGCCGCAACCAGAACCTGCGCACAAAGGAAAACACGGTCTCTCCATTTATAAAACTGCCCGGAATAGGAAAGGAAAGGGACAAAATCCTTATGAAAAAGTACGGAACGCTTCAGGCACTTGCAAAAGCCCCGGAAGCAGAACTTGCCCAGCTCTTGCATTTTAGGGCAGATGCCGCAACAGCCCTGCTCCTTGCCGCAAAAAACGAGCTTTCAAAGCAGAACGCGCGAAAGGAAAAGCAGGCACTCTCGCTTGGAGAGGCGGGAACCACCTGGCAAAAAGCCGCACACGCACAAATGCTATCGGACCTTGCACGCCAGGCTGCAGACGGGGAATATGAACTGGATAAAAATATCGAAGAAGACGGAATGATGGCGGCAGAACCGGAAGACTAGCGGACTCCCATATCCTTACCGGAATTCAGCAAAAAAGAACCAACTGCAAAAAATGCCATAAACGCGGCAATAACAACCTGAGCTAAAATTTCAAGCATAAACTCCTCCATAATAAAATAAAAACTCTTCCAATAAAATATCGGCCCACCAAAAAATCATTTAAGCCAAAAGCGCAAATTCAAAAATAATTTTTTATTATTTCTCTGGACGGCACCCCATATTTAAACTGTGCCCGGCACTCCGTGTCCGGTCAAAACCATGCAATTTCTACCCTGCCGCAAACCGATAGCGCCACGGACGGCGCGTCCTTTCTTTGCAAAAAGGGGCTGTCAGTTTTCCGCAGGAAAACTGATGGGTAGAAATTGCATGGATGCAATTTCTACCCGCTTTCCAGGGTTCCGCTTACGCTCCATTGCCTTGCGGCAACGGCTCCGCCGCCCTTCCAATCGGGCGTAGGCTCTAAATCAAGCACCCTAAAAACATTCAATTATGGCGAAAAAAACTGTCATGCCAAACTAGACTCGGCATCTGTCTTCAATACCGTAAATTCAGATTCTGAAATCAAGCTCAGATTAACACAAAGTTACTGGCATTGCTCCAAAAACATATAGTGCCTGTTCCAAAAGTGCCATAAACAGGAAATCTATCTTTACCAAAGAACAGATTTCACCGCATTTCCTTAAATTTTTCTTGTTTTATAGAAAATATATATTATAATGAATGGTATAGCGTCGCCCTCATGGTTCTACCGTTTGGGACGGCCTAGAAAACCTCATTTTTAGGAGCAAACTATGGGTTTGATTTCGGCAGCATTGGGTGCGGCAGGCGGAGTCCTTGCAGACCAGTGGAAAGAGTACTTTTACTGTGAGGCCTTGCCAAACGACGTGCTCATGGTAAAAGGCCAGAAGCGCGTAGGAAAGCGTTCCTCCAACACAAAGGGAACGGACAACATAATATCCAAGGGCTCTGTGATTGCGGTTGCAGACGGTCAGTGCATGATTATCGTAGACAACGGAAAAGTTGCGGAAATCTGCGCGGAACCAGGCGAATTCGTATATGACTCTTCAACAGAACCATCCATTTTTGCGGGCAACCTCGGAGAAGGCATACTGGACTCCTTCAAGGAATTTGGAAGGCGTTTTGGCTTTGGCGGAGAACCGGCAAAAGACCAGAGGGTTTATTATGTAAACACAAAGCAGGTTCTTG
>Ga0247608_10004165_pt1 | contig 16400 bp, 11 predicted proteins | sample 176DNAGHGlowgp2_FD_193490 | JGI IMG/M metagenome (GOLD analysis project Ga0247608, IMG submission 193490) | Sheep rumen microbial communities from Palmerston North, Manawatu-Wanganui, New Zealand - 1766 DNA GHGlow gp2 | ecosystem: Host-associated > Mammals > Digestive system > Stomach > Rumen ... | reverse complement strand
TAGGAAGATATGTGGTTGTTCCACTGCTTTTTACAAGTGCAATTGTTGCTGTAAACAAACTGCGATCATCTAAAATCCTTTTAAAAACTACAGGAATAACCCTTCTTATTATTGTTGCATCGACTTTAATCCTGACTTTAGTAGGTCTTGCTTCCATTCTGATTGTAAAGCTTCCCCGCATTCCTATTACCGTAGACATTGCCACAGAAACCTTCTCGCTCGATGTAAAAAGTTTGATTCTTTCACTCTTCCCATACTCAGGTTTTGAAGCCTTACGCGAAGGTTCTTTCCTTCTGGTTTGTCTTGTTTTTGCCTTCATTATCGGCTGGGAATCTGCTTCGGAAGAAATTGCCTTTAAGCCGGTTTTTGCACTTTCAGATTCTCTTTCAAATCTTTTCTATAACATTGCAAACTTCTTTACAGAAATTATGGCAATTCTGGGGATTGCAATTGTCTGCTATTGGACTATGGATTTCCGCAAGGTAATTGAGCCTGGAATCTATACCCCTATGATTATTATGTTTATTGTAGATTTTGTGATTGTGGCCGGTATCATCTATCCGCTTATTCTTCACTTTGTCTGCCACGACCCTCATCCATACAAGGTTTTGTATGCAAGTATTGCACCGCTCATTCTTTCCTTCTTCAGCGGAGATTCAAACCTCGTAATTCCTCTTGTTAACCGCCATTTGCGCGACAGTCTTGGAATTCGTCGCCGCTGCCGAGGTTATACTTATCCTATGTTTTCAATTTTTGCACGTGGTGGTTCGGCACTGGTAACAAGTATTTCCTTTATTTTAATCTGGCGTTCATATTCAAGTTTGAGTATGCCGGTATCTGATATTCTCTGGATTTTTGGTCTTTCATTTGGTCTTTCATTCCTGCTTGGAGGAATTCCTGCCGGTGGAGCCTTTGTTCTGCTTACAATTCTTTGTTCAAAATATGCCCGTGGCTTTGAAACAAGCTTTTTGCTGCTTAAGCCTGCTTCTATGATTATCTGTTCTTTTGCGGCCTTGTTCGACACACTTACCGCAATGGTTGGAAATTATATAGTAGCAGTCAAAACAAAGAATATTGAACATCATTCAATTACACATTTTATTTAAGTGTTGTTTTTTTCAAAATATGAGATATAATATCAAAGATTAGATAGAGGTGTGCTTTGGGTATTTCTGTAAACGACATTGTAACTGGACGAAAAACTTTCTTCATCTTACCCGATACCTCATTAATGCCTGAATCTTATCTCGAAGATTATTTCGCCTTAGGCTATGAATGTTATTATGTTCCTTTTGACAAGCGTGTTAATATCAAAAAAAAGGTAAAGGTAATAACATCTCTTTTCAAAGATTTAATCATCTTCTTTAATATCGATTACAATCTCCCGAATTTTGACTGGGATGATTTTATCTACGAATATATCCACGAATATAACAATGCCTCTTCTGTAGGTATTATGTACGCAAAACGCCAGACAAAGGCAGAAAAATCCTTAATTGAGCGTAAATACCTTTATGAAATGGGAATACGCTGCGGTTGTATTCAGCTTGAATATCAGAAGGCCCATAATTTTGACCTTGTTGCAAAGATTCTGTATGCAAATCAGGCACAGGGAAGGCGTAAGACAATCCGTGCTCTCTGTACTTCTGCCTGTACCTATACATATACATATGGTCAGTTCAAAGATTCTATGACGGGTGTTTTGCAGGATATAAGCCTTTCTCATTTTACAATTCTTGTTAGTGGTGTAGGGCTTGAAATTAAGCTTTATGAAAAGCTTTCTGATATCCACTTTAATATTCGCGGCTTCCTTTTCCGTTCAGACGCTGTTCTTGTAATGGAACGACCTATAAACGGAGATATGCTTTATGTTTTTGCTTTTGTAAATTCTGCCGGAACCAGCGGGCTTGACGACAGAACTCGAGGACTTCTTGTTCCGTCACTTTATAAACTCCTGTCTGTAAACTGTAATGCTATTCTGGATCAGATGTATGAGCAGATGAACGAAGCAGAAAAGGTTGATGAACTTGAATCCGTAGACAGCGAAAAAACTATCGAAGTTTCAGACGACGACATCTTGTAGACATTACCGTCATTGCGAGCGAAGCAATCCAATACTTGCCCGCCGTTCCCATTTTCACTACAATTACTCCCACTATGGAATTTACACAAGAAACTATCGACGCACTTTCAGTTAATGAAGTGGAAATTATGAAAAAAATCGCTGCAGAGCTTAATATCCGCGTGCAGCAGGTGAGTGCTGTTATCAGCCTGGTTGAGGAAGGATGTACAATTCCTTTTATCAGCCGTTACCGCAAGGAAAAGCATGACAATCTTGATGAGGTTCAGGTTCGCGACTGTGACCACCTCTATAAATCATATCATAACCTTGAAGACCGCCGCCTTGAAATTGTAAAAGGCATTTTTGCTCAGGGAAAGCTTACAGAAACTCTTTACAATGCCGTAATGTCGGCAACAACAATGACTGCCCTGGAAGATCTCTGGGCTCCCTTCAAGAAAAAGAAGAAGACCCGCGGTATGCTTGCCGCAGAAAAGGGCCTTGAACCTTTGGCTGATTTTATTTTAGCTGATAATGATGACGCTGCCTGCGAGAAGGAAGCTGAAAAGTTTATTAAAACTGATAATGAAGACCCGGCTTTGAATGTGGAGTCGGCTGCCGACGCCCTTGCCGGTGCAAAAGACATCATAGCAGAGCGCGTTTCCCAGGAAACTTCTAACCGCGAAGCTGTTCACGACCTTTATATGAGAACCGGTACTATTAAGACAAAGGGTATTGTTCCTGAAGGACAGGATGCCGCTGTTGCAGAAAATACTTCTACTTACAAAATGTACTGGGATTACTCAGAGCCATTGAACGAGGTTAAGCCTCACCGCATTCTTGCTATTAACCGCGGCGAGCGCGAAGGTGCCCTTGAAGTTACTATTGATGTTGATGTAGATGCAGCAATTGCTGATTTGCAGCGCCGTGCAGACATTCATAATAGCTATCATAAAGACGCTATTGAAGATGGCGTTGTTCGTCTCTTGTCGCCTGCCGTTGTGCGCGAAATTCGCAGCGACGAAGCAGACGAAGCTGACGTTCACGGAATCGGTATTTTCAGCGAAAACCTCAAGAACCTTTTGATGACTCAGCCAATCAAGGGAAGCCGTGTTCTTGGTGTTGACCCTGGTATCCGTACTGGTACAAAGTGTGCTGCTCTCGACGAAACAGGTAAGTACCTTGGTTACTTTAAGTTCTTCCAGGTTACAGACCCGGACGGCTCTTACAAAATGATTAACGACGCCATCGACAAGTACGACATTCAGGTTGTTGCAGTTGGTAACGGAACCGGCAGCCAGGAAGTTCAGGCTATTGTAAGCAAGGTTATCAGCGATAACTATAATGATGTTGTTTACACAGTAGTTGATGAATCTGGTGCTTCTGTTTACTCTGCAAGTGATATTGCCCGCGAAGAATTCCCTAATCTGGATCTTACAATCCGTGGTGCCATCTCTATGGGCCGCCGCCTTCAGGATCCGCTTTCAGAACTCGTTAAAATCGACCCTAAGGCAATTGGTGTAGGTCTTTATCAGCACGATGTAAATCAGAAAAAACTTGCTGAACAGCTTGATGAAGTTGTAGGTTCGGTTGTAAACAACGTTGGAGTAAACTTGAACACAGCTAGCTACTCACTTTTGAAGTACGTTTCCGGCATCAACGCCACAACAGCAAAGAAAATTGTTGCCTATCGCGACCAGAACGGCAAAATCAAGAGCCGCGAAGACCTTAAAAATGTTCCAGGTCTTGGACCTAAGGCCTTTGAGCAGTGCGCCGGCTTCCTTAAGATTGCAGAAAGCTCTGACCCGCTCGATAACACCTGGGTTCACCCTGAAAACTACGACGCAGCCCGCGAAGTTCTTCCATATATTCAGAAGAAAGAAAAGGTTCCTGCAGACTTAATCAAAAAGCTTGCAGAAAAATATAACATCGGCGAAACAACCGTCCGCGACATTGTAGACGAGCTTCAGAAGCCAAACCGCGACCCTCGCGACGGCTATCCGGCTCCAATCATGCAGAAGGGAGTTTTGCAGTTCGAAGACCTTAAAGAAGGCATGAAGGTAACCGGAAAAATCAAAAATGTAGTTGATTTTGGTGCCTTTGTTGATATCGGATTGCATGAAACCGGCCTTGTTCACCTTAGTGAGCTTTCAGACAGCTTCGTAGAAAACCCAATGGACGTTGTTAAAGTTGGTGATGTTCACGAGTTTACTATTATTGAACTGGACCGCGACCGCCGCCGTATTGCCCTTTCTCTTAAGAGTGATGCAGCAAGTCGTGCAGGTACTGGACAGAAGAGTTCTGTCCGCCGCGACAGTCCTCGCGACGGAGCCTCTGGCAGTGGAAGTGGCACAGGCCGCCGTGTAGTTGTTGTAAAGAAGGGAAATTCACCTTCAAAGGGTGGTTTCGATACAAACGCTTCGCGTTCACTCAACCACCGTTCAGACCGTGATGATGACGGCATGAGCTACAATCCTTTTGCGGCTTTTTTCAACAATAAAAAGTAGCAAAAAAAAACATCTAAAAGTGTTCTTTTTTCGTGCCTTATGTGTTATAATCCATAGGCACGAGAGAGGAGTACAATTTAAAAATACAAAAAGTCTTTTTAATTTAATCCTAAAATAGTTATATCTATAAGAGAGTTTTCCGCAGAAACTGCGGTTTCAGGAGGTGTCTTATGAAAAAAATAGCGAAAGCTATAATTTCTATGGGCGTTGTTATGGCATTTGCCGGTTGTTCCTGGCAGATTCCACAGACTGTAGCTGTAAAAACAGAAGCAGATTACAGTTTTTCTTTAGGTAATTTTACAAATGACCTTGATGAAAGCATGGATAAAGATTCTATGCTGGGTAATTCGGACGGAGTTGCAAACGTTGCAAAGTACGATTATTTCCCTGGAAAAATCGATAAAAATACCCAGCATTATCTGCTGGATTTAACAGTACTTGATGCTACGGTAGTTGATAAAAAAAATTTGCCAGCTGCAATCAAGTCAGCATCAGGAGTTTATTCAGGAGGAGCTTCAGGAAAAGAAGTTATTGATGTTACAGTAGATTCAGAATATACACATAAAACTGTAGGTCTAGATTTTAATCCGTCAACAATTCTTGTTGATATGGCTTCTTCGATGGGTAATGATCTGGAAGGAAAGATAAAATTTGCTACAGTTCCAATGTATTTATATTGTGTTATGCCTGAAGGACTGGATGCAAATGTAGAATTGAAAATGTTCTATGGTACAAAAGCCGATACCCCAGTTCCACTCACTTCTACAGAAGAAATTTTTAACTCTAGCATAGAGAATAAACCTAAGCCTGCTTTTCAGATGGAAGATAATACAGTAATTACAAATTTTGACAATACATCTTATGTAAACAAAGTTTTTGTTACTGACTATTTGAATATACAGAATATTCCGGAAGAGTCACAGCTGTGTATTTCTTATAAATTGTCTGATGTAAAAGCTAAACGAGGTTTTGATGTTGGAGCTGCAAATTCTAATGGTATTGCCATCAGAATTTACGCCGTAATCGATCTTCCTCTGTACTTCACAGTTCTCGAAGATGTTGCAATGGACGTAAATAAGATGTCTGGCGGCTCAGAAGAAGCAGCTGAAGCAACAGAAAACAGCAACGATGCTGTGACAGAAACAAAAGAAAATGAATTCTCTAAATATCTGAATGTTATGGATGCAGTTTCATTCAAATATATTATTTATAATCTTCCGCTTTATTCTTCGGCAGGTATGTCACTTGGAATCGACCTTGTTGGTGACGGCAATTATGAAAGAGGAACTGAAATAAAGTTTGTTGAAAAAGGCAAGAATATTACAGAAGATGATAAGAGTGTTATGGAATTGAAGCAGACTACAATTCAGAGAATGAAGGCTGCATCTCAAATCAATCCTAACTTTAAGATTTTTATCAATAAAGATTCACGATTCTCAATTCCTCGTGAAAAGAAAATTGATATGAATATCGAAATCGGTTTTACAACTAATGGAACTGTTCAGGTAAAATAAGGGGGTAGGATATGAAAAAATTACTTGCTTGTATATTTGCAGTTTCAGTTATCACTACAGCTGCCTTTTCAAAGAACTTCTTCTCTCAGCGCTTTTTTGAAGTAAAAGTTGGAGCTGAGGCTGATTTTTCTAATAACCTTTTTGGCCTCAACGATTTTCTGAAGAAGGATCTTGTTGTCGATCTTAGAAAAATTGCTAATGAATGTCCTGACAGTGGATTTAATATCCGTGCAGATGCTCAGCCTTCTTTAGCTTTCAACATCAATATCAGAGATATTCATGTAGGATTTTCTACAGGTTCAGAAATATATTCTAGCATGACTGTTGGAGACGATCTTTTTGATTTCCTTGGTTATGGTAATACCATTGGCGAACCTATGGATTTTTCTTTCAAAACAGATGCTGATATATTTGCTTTTTCAAAGGTTGACGTAGGCTTCAGACTTGGAAAGTTTAAGATTAATGTTCAGCCGGCTGTATTCCTGCCACTCCTTTCAATTCGTGACAGTGGAGGAACTATAAATGTCGTTAATGATTCAGACGGAAACCTCTTTGTAAATATGAATACAAACATGACTGTTTATTCTATTTCTGACTTAGAGTCAAGAGATGGAGAGATTTCGCTTGATTCTACACAGCTGTCTACAGCACTGGCAAGAGGCTATGGATTTGATATTGGTGGTGGAGTTTCATATCAGTTGACTGGTACCCTTGCTCTTGAGGCAACCTGCCGCATTCCTCTTATTCCTGGACATCTGTATCACAGAGCTGATATTCAGCAGGGATCAGGATACGTTATGAAGTTTACAGATTTTGGCAGCTCTGAAAGCAACAAATCAGACACTGTTGTTACAAATGAAGAGTCTGATCTTGCTGTAACTCGTCCGCTTAAGTTGAATATTTATGCAGACAAGAATCTTCTTGGTTCATTGTTTACAGCCCGTGCAGGTGCCGGTTTTGGCGTACGCAGACCATTCAGCGACAGTGCAGCATTCTATCCTGAATACTACCTTGGAATTAATCTTAATCTTATTAATATCTTAAAGGTTGGAGTTTCAACAGAGTATACAGATCAGATCTTTATTCATCAGTTTGGTACTACTTTGAATGTTCGTGTATTCCAGCTTGATCTTGGTATTTCGACACAGTCTTCAAACTTCATAAAGAGTCTGTCAGTAGCAGGTATCGGCGTATATACTTACGTAACTATGGGATTCTAGTAAAACTTTAAGTCCTGTTACTCACATAAAAAAAACACCTGGCCAACGGGATGATGTTGTCCAGGTGTTTTTTTTATTCCGTAACAGGCCTTAAACATTTGTGTGTTCCCATAGTTACGTAATCAATTCGTCAATTAAGCGGGAGGGGGTGGATACATTGACTCAAATCCTCGCATATTATAAAATAATTTACTTATATTTATTTAAGAGGACTGAAGATGTTTAAAATTATTGAAAAAAAACAGCTTTCTGCCGGTGTATTTTATATGAAGGTTACTGCTCCTGAAATTGCACGCAACCGCAAGGCAGGACAGTTTGTTATCGTTCAGGTTGATCTGGACTTTGGTGAGCGCATTCCGCTTACAATTGCTGATGCAAATGCCGAAGAGGGCTGGATTGCTCTCGTTTTCCAGGCTGTTGGTGCATCTACTTTGAAACTTTCTTTGAAAGAGGCTGGTGAAGAACTTCCTGCTGTGCTTGGTCCTCTTGGAAATCCATCTAAAATCGAAAAATATGACCGCCCTGTACTTGTTGTTGGTGGTGGTTTTGGTGTTGCTCCATGTTACCCAATCGTTCAGGCTCACAAGGCTATCGGAAACAAGGTAATCATGGTTATCTGTGCCCGCAATAAAGACCTTTTGATTTACGTTGATGAAATGAAGGCTCTTGCAGATGAAGTAATCATTATGACTGATGATGGTTCTGCAGGACGTAAGGGTGTTTCAACTGTTCCTGTAAAGGAAATGTGTGAAAGTCAGTGCCCTCCTGCTGAGGTTATTGCAATTGGACCTCCAATCATGATGAAGTTCTGTGCCGCTACAACTAAGGAATACGGCATTAAGACTACAGTTTCTTTGAACACAATTATGATTGACGGAACCGGAATGTGCGGTGGCTGCCGTGTATCTGTTGGCGGAGAAACAAAATTCGTTTGTGTAGACGGCCCTGAGTTCGATGCTCACATTGTAGACTGGGACAACATGATGATGCGTATGAAGTCTTTCAAGCCACGCGAGCAGGAAGATTTCCACAAGTGCAAGATTGGCCTTGGCATAGAAAAGTAGGAGCAGAAAAATGGCAATTAATGTAACAGAAGAACTTAATAAAATTAATGATTTAATTAAGGCTAACGGCAAGCTCACTGCTAAAGACCGCAATGCCATTCCTCAGATGGAAATGCCTACTCTTGAACCAAAGACTCGTGCCCGCCAGATGGCAGAAGTTGCCCTTGGTTTTTCAAAAGAACAGGCTATTGTAGAAGCTAACCGCTGTCTTCAGTGTGCTAAACCTTTCTGTATGGAAGGCTGCCCTGTAAATATCGATATTCCGGGCTTTATTAAAGAAATTGCTGCCGGAAACTTCAAGGCATCTGTTGATATCATCAAAAGAACTTCACTTCTTCCTGCAATCTGTGGTCGTGTCTGTCCTCAGGAAAAGCAGTGCCAGGGTAAGTGTACTGTAGGTAAGGTTTGGAAGAATCCTGAAAAGGCTGTTTCTATCGGACGTCTGGAACGCTTTGTTGCAGACTGGGAGCGCGAAAACAATCAGGTAACTATGCCTGAGGTTGCACCTGCTACAGGAAAGAAGGTTGCAGTTATCGGTTCTGGTCCTGCAGGCCTTACAGTTGCTGCAGACTGTGCACGTGCCGGTCACGAAGTTACTGTATTTGAAGCCTTCCACAAGTGTGGTGGTGTAATGATGTACGGTATTCCTGAATTCCGTCTGCCAAAGAAAATCGTTCAGGACGAAATTGAAAATCTTAAGAAAATCGGCGTAAAGTTTGAGACAAACTTCCTTGTTGGGCGTACAGATACACTCGATCAGCTTCTCTCAGAAAAGGGCTTTGATGCCGCTTTCGTTGGAACTGGTGCAGGTCTTCCAAAGTTCTTAAACATTCCTGGAGAAAACCTCATTGGTGTATTCTCTGCTAACGAATATCTTACTCGTGCAAATCTTATGAAAGGTTACGATAAAGACCACGCTGCAACTCCAATCTACGAAGCAAAGCACGTAGTTGTTTGTGGTGCCGGAAACGTTGCAATGGATGCTGCCCGCATGGCCTTCCGCCTTGGCGCAGAAACTGTTGATGTTGTTTACCGCCGTACAAGAAACGAAATGCCAGCCCGTCTCGAAGAGATTGGCCACGCAGAAGAAGAAGGCGTAAACTTCCGCTTCCTCGAAAACCCTGTAGAAGTACTCGGCAACGAAGAAGGTAAGGTTGTTGGTGTACGCTGTCTCAGCTACGAGCTCGGTGAACCAGACGAATCTGGCCGCCGTTCTCCAGTGCCTATCCCAGGCTCAGAACACGATGTTGCCTGCGACGCAATGATTGTAGCTCTCGGAAACGGTTCAAACCCACTCCTCGTAAGCACAACCCCAGGCCTCGACGCAGACAAGCGCGGCCACATCCTCGTAGACGAAAAGCAGGCTACCCACCACGCAAAGGTATGGGCCGGCGGAGACATCGTTCTTGGTGCCGCTACAGTAATCCTCGCCATGGGTGAAGGCCGCAAAGCTGCTGCGGGAATTAACGAGTATTTAGCTAAGTAGATCTAAATAACCGTAGGCGAAATAATGAAAAGGAGATTTCAATTGACTTGAAATCTCCTTTTTTATTATATTGAATAATGTAAAGCATTCCGTGCAGAAGAACGCTTCCAACGAACAAATTGCATTTATTAGTATGCACGTGATTATTAGATTGCCGTGTCGAGCACGGCAATGACAGTTTATTATCTTCGTTTTTTCTTTACCATAATTCAGGCCGGGGGTTGGACAGGCGCTGAAAAACTAATATCTCATTTTGAGGAATGCTTATGGCTAAGATAGTGAAAGACACAATTCACGCAAAGGGAATAGAAATCGGTATTTATACAACTGATTTCGAAAATGAATATATATCATTAACTGATATTGCTCGTTATCGAAGTACTGATCCTCGTATTACCATTCATGCTTGGTTACGAGGTAGAGATATTGTAGAGTTTTTAGGTTTATGGGAAAGTCTTCATAATCCAGATTTTAAACGTATCGAATTCGATACGTTTAAAACTGATGCTGGTACTAATGCATTTACATTTTCTATAAAAGAATGGAATGAAGTACTTCAGGGAAAAGGAATTATAACAAAATCGGGCCGATATGGGGGAGGTATATTTGCGCATTCTGATATTGCATTGGAATTTGCTTCCTGGCTTTCTCCAGAATTTAAGTTGTATATAATCAAAGATTATAAAAGACTAAAATCTGATGAAAACTCTAGACTTTCATTAAATTGGAATTTGAATCGTGAACTTACAAAACTCAATTATAAAATTCATACTGATGCAATCAAAGAAAATCTGATAATTCCAGAATTGACACCTGCGCAAAAATCTTTTGTTTATGCAGATGAGGCAGATCTCCTGAATGTTGCCTTGTTTGGACAAACAGCTTCAGAATGGCGAAAAGAGAATCCAGACAAGAAGGGAAATATTCGTGACTATGCTGATTTGCATCATCTTCTGGTGCTTGCAAATCTTGAAAGCTATAATGCAATTCTGATTGAACAGGAAATAGAACAGTCACAACGTTTGGAAATGTTACGTGAAACAGCCTTAAAACAACTTAAAACAATTCAAGGTTTGGACTTTTCTTCACAAAAGCTTTTGACGGAAAATTAGACTCTCTTATAGCAGGGAGTGAGTTTGTGACAAAATGTCACGACCAAAAATAAATAAAGCCTCCGAATGATTCGAAGGCTTGAGTGACGCGGCTGAAACAAACAGCGAACAGGGCAACTAAGACACCTCACGTCGATGAATTAAGTATAACAGATGTAATTATAAAGTCAAGATTTGTGACGCACCGCGTCACGAATCTGACTGCAATTTGAACTGGTGACATTTTGCTACCAACTGTACGTAAAAATCGTACAGTTGATAAAATCGCTTCAATAGTCATAAACCCGACCGCGAAATCCACCGATAATCAAAATATGGCACAGAAGAAAAAATCATCTAAGAAGAAAAATAGTACTTTATTTGCAGCAGCCTGTGTTTTACTTGGCTTGCTTATAATTTTAATCATATTTCTTGTAAAAAAAGACCAGATTTTTACTAATCTTAAAGAAACTGCCTTTTTTGACCGTGTTTTCGGTACAACTCCAACTGCTATTGAGCAGCATGAGCCTGCTGCGCCTAAGAAAACAGAAACTATTCCTCTGAAAAATGATGAGGTTACTATAAAGATTGAAGCTGAAGAAGCGCCAGAAGCAAAGTACAGCGAACCAGAGGCAGAAGTTGAAGCTTCTAAACCTGCTGAGACTGCAAAGCCTGCAGAAAGTGCTAAACCTAAAGAAGAAGTAAAAGAAAGTTCTAAAAAGCCTGAAGAGAAAAAGCCTGCCGCTACAGGTACTACCGAGCTCCAGCTTTGTTTTGTAAATATTGATGGTGATGGTTCTGTTGTACGTCAGCTTGTAAAACGTAAGGTTTCTAAGAGTGATTCACCGCTTACAACTTCTATCAATCTGCTTTTGAAAGGGCCGGATACAACCATTTCTGCTGAGCGTAACCTGATGAGCCTGATTCCTGCCGGAACTAAACTGCTCAGTGCCAAGGTACAGGGTGGTGTTGCCTATCTGAACTTTAACGAAGCCTTTGAAATCAATACCTACGGTGTAGAAGGTTATATCCATCAGCTGGAGCAGATTGTATATACTGCTACAGCCTTCTCAACTGTAAGCAGTGTACAATTCTTAATTGAGGGTGAAAAACGCGATTACCTGGGAAGTGAAGGTGTATTAATCGCGAGCCCTCTTTCGAGAAGCTCGTTCTAGAGATGCTGAAACAAGTTCAGCATGACAGAAGTTTACGTCACCCCGAACTTGTTTCGGGGTCTATTTGTATGACTTCACAATTTTATCAAAATAAGACGGATTTTTCAGATACGCTGACTGATAGGTCGAAATCGAAAAATAATCAAAGCTACCGTCTGCATTGCGTGTAAGCAGCTTGGTAAGGCAAACATTGATATTACTTTCCGGGAAGAAAGATGTACTTACAAGCTTGTAAGAGTCTTTTGCCTGTGTATAGCTGATTTCGCAATTCTGGAAATCTGTATAAGAGCCTTCTGTGCTTTCAAGTAATTTACGCTGAACATACAAATCGTTCAAAAGCTGATTTTCTGCGACCTTTGGGAGTACTGACATTGTAATAAGCGAGTCATTTCCCAGAGTCCAGAAATTTTCCATTTTCTGTTCCCAGTCTTCATCCAGAGTAACCTGGTGGTTTTCAAACTTACATACCTTAGACTTTGTGGCTTTGCGGGTCTCTTTTGTTACTGCTGGTTTAGGAGCAGACACTCCCTTAAAGGCTTCAAAGCTTTTGTCTTCGCTTGATTTGATTGTACCGATTGTTACGCAGTCAAAAACCTTATTTCCTTTTTCATCTGCAATAGTTCTGATGTTGAAAAGCGGAATGCGGGCATCAAAGGTAAGTGCAACTTTGCCGCCGAACTGAGCATAATCCTGATCTACTATTTCTTTACCTGATTCAACTGCAACTTGAGAAATGCGGCGGGCAGAAAATTCGTAAAGAAGGTCGTGAAGGTAGTTTACGATATCTGTATCATCTGTATCCGGGAGAATTGTAGAGATGATTTTTTCTCCGGTCATATTCCAGAAGTCTGCCTTAGGATCCACGGTAACGAGAATTGCAATTTCTTTTGCAGGAAGCATTGCAGTATCATCCTGTGGCGCAAAATAGCGGATCTGGATGGTGGAATCATCATATCCAAGGATTCCGATATAGCTTTCGCGGGTAAAAGATGTATCGCGGTAGTAAACATACTCGCCTGCAGTGTCCGGGATAAAAGAAGTAAAACCAGGAAGGGCAAAAGCGGCAGTAGTTATGATGATTGATGTTATGATTGATACTAATAACTTTTTCATAAGGAATCCTTTTATATGATTTAAAATGATTTACCTCTCACAGAGTTACAGAGGACACAGAGTTTCATTTATTATGAAAAAATCTCTGTGTCCTCCGTGTTCTCTGTGAGGAATTTAATTTAAGCGTTTAATTTCTTGAGTTCTTCGCGAACGATGTCTGCTGCCTTCTTAGCAACCTCATCAGCCGGCACAAGTGTAGCCTCTGCGTCTGTGCGCAGCTTCATTTCTACGTTTGGAAGGTTCTTGTCGCCAACTACGATGCGGATTGGGTAGCCGATAAGTTCTGAGTCTGTGAACTTAACGCCAGGGCGTTCGTTGCGGTCGTCGAGAAGAACTTCAACACCAGCAGCCTTGAGTTCATCATAAATCTTGTCTGCAACTTCCTTCATCTTATCCTTATACTGGATAGGAATAACTGCAACCTGGTAAGGAGCAACGCTCATAGGCCAGATGATTCCCTTGTCGTCGTGGTGACCTTCGATGATGGAAGCGAGTGTACGGTCTACACCGATACCATAACAACCCATAAGAGGTGTTACAGGCTTTCCGCTTTCACCAAGGTAAGTTACATTCATTGATTTTGTATATTTTGTTCCAAGCTTAAAGATGTGTCCAAGCTCGTTACCCTTCTTCATGTAGAACTTTCCGCCACATTCAGGACAGAGGTCGCCTTCTTTACAGGTGCGAACATCAACTGTCATAAATGGAGTGTAGTCGCGGCCTGGTTCAACATGCTTAATGTGGAAGCCGTTCTTGCCTGAGCCTGCGATACAGTCGTGCATATCAATAGTAGATTTATCTGCAATTACAGGAATCTTAATTCCAACAGGGCCTACAAAGCCGTGTGGAGCGCCGCTGTACTTCAATACATCTTCATCACTAGCCAATTCAGCACCAGAAGCCTTCAATTCAGCCGCAAGCTTTGTTTCGTTTACATCAAGGTCTCCACGGATAAGTACACAGAAGAAAGTTTCCGGAATATAAGTCTGGCCGCCTTCTGTAACAGTTTTAGCGTCCTTGTAGAATTCAGTTCCAGACAAATCAACGGCACAGTTGTAAACCTTGTAAATGAGTGCTTTAAGGAAGGTTGTAGACTTTTCGCCGAAGAACTTTTCCATATCTTCAATGCTGAATACGTTTGGAGTTGCAACTTCTTCGATAGGCAAATCTGTCTTTTTCTGTGGCTGACCATTGCTGTCGAGCGGAGTTTCTGCTTTACATGCTGCCTTTTCAACGTTTGCGGCATAATCACAGTCAGGGCAGAGAAGAAGTGTATCGTCACCAACTTCTGATTCAACCATAAACTCTTCTGAACCGGAACCACCCATAGAACCTGTGTCGGCCTTTACAGAAATTGTTGTAAGACCCATACGCTTAAAGATACGGCGGTAAGCTGCTGCTACATTGTCGTAAGAAGCGTCGAGGTCTGCCTGGTCTTTATCAAAAGAATAAGCGTCCATCATGGTGAACTCGCGGCCACGCATTACACCATAACGTGGGCGGATTTCATCGCGGTATTTTGTGTTAATCTGATAGAGTGTGAAAGGAAGCTGCTTGTAAGAAGAAAGGCCTTCGCGAACGATGGCTGTAAAAGCTTCCTCGGCAGTTGGAGAAACTACCATGTCCTGGCCCTGGCGGTTCTGTGCAGTGAGCATTTCGCCTGCCATTTTGTCCCAGCGTCCAGATTCCTTCCAGAGGTCACCGGGTACGATTACTGTAGGTTTGATTTCGAGAAGACCTGCGTTGTCGAGTTCTTCGCGGATAATTTTTTCAACTTTCATCAAAGAACGGAATCCGAATGGCATGTAAGCATAAAGTCCGTTTCCAAGTTTGCGGATAAGACCGCTGCGCATCATAAGCTGATGGCTTGCAATAACTGCGTCGTTTGGAGCTTCACGCAGTGTAGAGATAATTGTTTTTGTAGCTTTCATAGCATACTATTTTAGTGAAATAGGCTTATTTCTTCAACACGCAGATGATTTTATCTGAATCCGGAGTGTATGGTGTTCTGTTGTAATCGCTGAAGAATTCGCATGATGAGTATTTTACTTCTTTTGCATAAGAGCGGATTGTTTCCATACTGATAGGACAGATGAGTTCATCTTTTACTTCATCAATAACTTTTCCACTGGCAGTTACAACGTGCTGGAAAAGCTTGTACTGAACAGAATCAGAATTCTTGATTACTGAAGAATAGAGGGTTGCACGCTCTGCCTTTTTAGGAGGAAGATCGATTTTTGTTTCAGAGAAATCATATTTAGAGAAGTTTAAGATATCGAGTACGAGGTAACCGCCGTCTGAAAGAAGCATTTTAGAATCAAAAAGAAACTTTTTGATGAGGGTGCGGTCTTTCATAAAGATAATGCGGTAACAGAGACAAACGATAACATTAAAAAAGTTTTTACCAAGATAGCGGGCAATATCTGCCGGATTCAAATTGAATACATGGGCTGGGTTTTCCTTATTTGCCTGACGTGTATTTGCAATCTGAACAAACTCTGCAAAAGAGTCTGTAAGAGTTACATCGTGTTTTTCCTGCAGCTTTTCCGAAAGTAATGCAGGTCCGCACTCTACGCTTAAAAATTTAGCCGGAGCCGTAAACTCATCTCCCATAGCCGAGAAAAACTCAAACTGATTCGGTTCAATAGGGAAAAAATCTTCGTAGTAGTCTGTCCACTTCTTAATGTAAATCATAGTATTATATATTATAAATCATAACAGAAGAAATTCAAGTTTTTCGTGTCATCCGGACTTATTTACTCAGGGCTTCCGCATTATAAAACATTTCTGTAATGTTGGCGCGAAGGAGCGGGGCGTGGTTCAAAAACACTCTTTTTGTGGCTGCTGCGAAAGCGGCAGTTCAATAGTTTCTATACCACAAAAAGCGTGTAGCGCATTATTGCGCGGTTTTGAATCACGCAACCGTGACTGGGAGCCAATGTTTTCGTAATTATTTTATAATGCGGAAGCCCTGATATAGATGCTGAAACATAGGGAGTGGCACTGCGTAGCAGGGCAAAAATAGTCCAGTGGACTATTTTTAGCGAGTCTCCGAGCAGCTATGCTGCGAAGGTTCAGCATGACAGGTGATTATCGATTGAAGGCTTAATTAATCTTCCAGCGGTTGCCGTCGCGGTAGAAGCGTTTTGCGTTTACCTCGAGGAGGCGGCC
>Ga0247608_10004155_pt1 | contig 16419 bp, 10 predicted proteins | sample 176DNAGHGlowgp2_FD_193490 | JGI IMG/M metagenome (GOLD analysis project Ga0247608, IMG submission 193490) | Sheep rumen microbial communities from Palmerston North, Manawatu-Wanganui, New Zealand - 1766 DNA GHGlow gp2 | ecosystem: Host-associated > Mammals > Digestive system > Stomach > Rumen ... | reverse complement strand
TTGCGTCCAGCTTTGAGCAGGCCGGCGGGCAGTGTATATTTGCGCGGAGGATATTGGTAGGTGATTTCGCCCACCTTCACACCGTTCAGATAAGCCACATCGGCATCGACGAGGCAGCCCAGACGGAGCAGGGAGTCCTTGCCGACGAGTTCCTGCGGCACGTTGAATTCCTTGCGGAACCAGAGTGTGCCTACCCATGTGCGTCCGTCGGCATCGCCCAGATGAGGGTCATATTGGTTCACGATTTCCCAGTCGGAGTCATCGAGGTCGGTCTGCATCCATTGACCTTTAAGTCCTGGATCCTCTTCGAGCAGTTGGTTGTAGGTCTGTCCGATGACGCGGTTGAGTGCTGCACAGCGCTCCAGATATCCTGGCTGCTTGAGATGCTCGACGGTCTGGACGTGACGTGGCGCATTTTCACGAAGCAGGTCGGTAGGGATCCATGCCACGATGTCCGAACCGCCCATGCTGCAGTTGATGATGCCTTGCGGCACACCACCCGAACGCTTATACATCTCCTTGGCAAAGAAGTAGCCGATGCCCGACCAGTGTCCCACCTTGTCGGGGCTCATCGACTCCCAGGGATAACTGCCCTGCTCGTCGATATCGTCTTGCGGACCTTTGATCGATGGGTTGCGTCCCGTCTGCATCAGATGGATAGCGGGATTGACGTCGGTGTCGAACTCATCCTTGTAGAGGTCAACCAGACGTGCGGTGTGCAGGTCCATGTTCGATTGGCCCGAGCAGAGCCAGACGTCGCCCACATAGATGTCCGACAGTTTGCGTTCGTTGATGGTCATCGAGTAGGGACCGCCCACCATGTTCTTCTTCGTGGTCGGGATATACACCATCCAGTTGCCTTCGGCATCAGCGGTGCCCACATATTTCTTTTTTAAAAAGGTAACAGTGACTTTTTCGCCGGGGTTGGCAGTTCCCCAGATGCGAACCGTCTCATTGCGTTGCAGCACCATGCCATCCGAGATGAAGCGAGGTGTCCTGACTTCGGCCTGCAGGCTTGTCAGCGGCAGTCCGGCAAGTAGTGTGGAAAGAACAAGAGTTTTATAGAATTTCATAGGTTATGAGATTGGTTTTACGATGCAAATATAGTGATTTATGTTATATATTGTCCCCAAAAACGAATTAATTTTCGGCAATGTAACAATTTCTATGTTTATTGTTACAAAAATTGATTCGACTTTCCAAAAAAAATCATTATCTTTGCACCGATTATTTCATTCGTGGTATCATAATCTTTACAACATAACAAATTACATTACCCAATCATGAAAAGGTATCTATTCCCTCAAGACTACATGGCCGACCCATCGGTGCATGTCTTTAACGGTAAGATTTACATCTACCCATCGCACGACTATTATTCTGGCATCCCCGAAGATGACTGGGGCATTCACTTCGACATGAAGGATTATCATGTGCTTTCGATCACCGGCGACCCAATGACAGGTGAGGTGAAGGACGAAGGCGTTGTCCTTACCCGTGAGCAGATTCCGTGGGCCAAAAAGCAGCTTTGGGACTGCGATGTCCAGGAGAAGGATGGCAAATACTACATGTATTTCCCTGCCAAGGACAAGACCGGCATCTGCCGTTGCGGTGTCGCTATCAGCGACAAGCCCGAAGGCCCATTCATCCCCGAGCCACATCCCATCGAGGGCAGCTACTCCATCGACTATGCCATCTTCAAGGATGACGACGGAACCTACTACATGTATTTCGGCGGTATCTACGGTGGCCAGTTGCAGCGCTACAACGAGCAGAACGAGGCTGTCAACTTCCCACGTTTCCCCGAAGGCGACGAGCCCTGTATCTCGCCCCGCATTGTTAAGCTGAGCGACGACATGCTTGGTTTTGCCGACGAGCCCAAGCCCATCCGCCTCGTCTATGAAGACGGCACTCCACTCAAGGCCGGCGACCCACATCACTTCTTCGAGGCTTCATGGATGCACAAGTACAACGGCAAGTACTACTATAGCTGGTCCACCGGCGACACTCACTTCCTCTGCTACGCCATCGGCGACAAGCCCGACGGACCTTTCGTCTATCAAGGCGTCATCCTGACTCCCGTCGAGGGATGGACCACCCATCACTGTATCATCGAGTACGAAGGCAAGTGGTACCTCTTCCACCACGACTGCAAGCCTTCGAAGGGCTACACTCCGCTCCGCTCCCTCAAGGTTTGCGAATTGAAGTATGACGAGAATGGCAAGATCATTACGATTGACGGAATGGAGGACTAATCCCTTAATATCCCTAATATAATTATGTCTAACGAACAAGAGGCAAAAGGCTTCTACAAACTTAGTTGGTTGCAGCGCATCGGCTTCGGCTCGGGTGACCTTGCACAGAACTTGATCTTCCAGGTAATTTGCACCTACCTGCTCTTCTTCTACACCGACATCTACGGACTCACTCCTTCGGCTGTGGCTGTGATGTTTACGGTAGGCAACGTGGCAAACGTCATCTGGGACCCCATTGTGGGCACGCTCATCGACAAGAGCAATCCACGTTACGGCAAATATCGCTCCTACCTGCTTTATGTAGGTATTCCGCTTTCGGGATTCGCAATCCTTTGTTTCTACAACGGATTCGCGCCCTCGCTGCTCTATGCTTACGTGACGTATGTGGGCATGCAGTTGCTCTATACCTTCATCAATGTGCCCTACGGCGCACTCAACTCTTCGCTTACGCGCGACACCGATGAGATCACCATCCTTACCTCCGTGCGTATGTTCATGGCAAATGTCGGTGGCCTTGCCGTCAACTCAGGTCTGCCGCTGATCATTGCCTGGATTGCAAGTTCGGCTTCCGACAGCCTTCCCAAGGAGCCATCGGCATGGTTCACCGCAATGACCATCTATGCGCTCGTTGGTTTGTGCCTGCTCGTATTCTGCTTCTCGCAGTGTAAGGAGCGCGTCGTGATGGATGCCAAGGACACCGAAGACGTGAAGGTGAGCGACCTCTGGATGGAGTTTGTGCGTAACCGTCCGTTGCGTGTCATCGCTTTCTTCTTCATCACGGCCTTCGCCATGATGTCGGTAGGTAATGCCGCTGGTGCTTACTTCATCAACAGCAACCTCGGTGGCACGGCCCAGCAGTTGTCCATCTTCATGGCCCTCGGCTCTATTCCTGCATTCATCTTCATGCCTCTCGTTCCTGCCATCAAGAAGGCAGTAGGCAAGAAGAATATGTTCTACCTCTTCCTCGGCGCAGCCGTTGTGGGTATGGCAATGCTCTATTTCATTGCCAAGATGGAGCATCCCAATATGATGATGGTCTATATCGCCCAGTTCATCAAGAGTACGGGTGTGATTGTGGCTACTGGTTACATGTGGGCTTTGGTTCCTGAGGTTATTTCCTATGGCGAATACACCACCGGTCGTCGCATTTCGGGCATCGTCAACGCCCTCACCGGTCTGTTCTTCAAGGCTGGTATGACCTTCGGTAGCATTGTTAATCCGGCAATTCTCGGTTTCGTGGGTTACAATAGCAAGACCATCGAGCAGACTCCTTTCGCTCAGGAAGGTATCCTTTGGATGGTGTGCGTCATCCCGGCTGCTCTGTTGTGCCTGGCCATGTTCATCATCTCCAAGTATGAACTGACCGACGAGAAGATCGACCAGATCAACAAGGAGATCGAAGCACGTCGTACGAACAACTAATTACCTTTATAACGGAGAAGCGGGAAGGTAAAATCCCGTTTCTCCGTGTCTTTTTTATTTTGATTACACATTATTTTTGCACATCTTATGAAACGTGTTTTGTCTCTCATCCTTTTCTTAGCCATCTGTATCGGGATCCTGGCACAACCTGCCACCGTGCGCCGACATGGGACGGCGACTCAGCTCGTGGTCGATGGTGCTCCCTATCTGATCATCGGTGGCGAGACATCCAACAGCGCAGCGTCCAGTCCCGACGACATCGCCCGCTGCTTCGCCCATCTGCATCGTATGGGATTGAATACGGTATTGGTGCCCAACTATTGGGATCTCTTCGAGCCTGTCGAAGGGCAATATGACTTCTCGTTGGTCGATGCTGTCATCAACGAGGCACGCAGAAATGACCTTCGCGTGGTTTATCTGTGGTTCGGTGCATGGAAAAACTCGATGTCCTGCTATGCGCCCGAATGGTTCAAGACGGATTACAAGCGTTTTCCGCGAGCCCATACCAAGGCCGGCAAACCGCTGGAGATAGCCTCAGCATTCTCCGAAAATGTCTTCAAGGCCGACAATCGTGCCTTTGAGGCCTGGCTCAGGCATCTGAAGGAGGTCGATGGCGAACGTGGAACCGTCCTGATGGTACAGATCGAGAACGAGATTGGCATGCTCGAAGATGCACGCGACTACAGTCCCGAGGCTGTCAAGCAGTATCAGGCTGCTGTCCCTCAGGAACTGATGACCTTTCTCAAGAAGAATCGTCCGACCCTCCATCCGCAGTTGAAGGCCCGCTTGGATTCCTTGGGGACCGAAAAACTGAAGAATCCCACTTGGGGCGAGGCTTTCGGAACCGATGTCTATGGCGACGAGTACTTCACGGCCTACTACTATGCCCGATATGTGGAGCGCATGGCCCAATCTGTGCAGGCCATCTATCCGCTGCCTGTCTATGTGAACGCGGCGATGAACAGTCGAGGACGCAAGCCCGGGCAATATCCCGCTGCTGGTCCTTTGGCCCATCTCAAGGACATCTGGCATGCTGCTGCCCCCTCGTTGCTTTGTCTGGCGCCCGACCTCTACGATTCTGGTTTCACTTCCTGGACGCGCCAGTATGCATTGCCCGACAACCCGCTCTTCATCCCCGAGATACGTCGTTCCGTGGCCAACGGTGCACAGGCTTGCTTCGTCTTTGCCGAGCACGATGCCATCTGTTTCAGCCCCTTTGCCATCGAGGATGGGCCCGATAGCCCCGACTACAAGCCCACGCAGGCCTACGCGATGCTGCGTAGCCTGATGCCCATCATTACCGAAAAGCAGGGTCAAGGTCAGATGCACGGTCTTTATTTCGATGGTACGCTCCAGAAGGGACAGGACCCTGCGGGCAACGAAGCTGTGGAACGTATCATCCATGAGGATGGTATGAAGATTACCTGCCGTCACTTCTTCACCCTGCCTTGGGATCCGCGTGCCACCGACGGCACACCCTGGCCCGTAGCCGGTGCTATGCTCATCCGTCTCAACAAGTACGAGTACCTGCTCGCAGGAAATGGTGTCGTTGTGCAGTTCGAGAACGAGGGCGAACGGCAGATCCAGAAGAAACTGGGCGAAGACGGCTTTGTCGAAGCTGGCACCAACCAACGCACCACCGAAGACCAATGGAGTGGCGCCCGTCGCATCGGCATTGCCTATTGCGATCAGGTGGAGGTTGCTAGCGATGGTTCGCTCAAATACCTTCGTCGCCTCAATGGCGACCAGGACCATCAGGGCCGCCACATCCGTATCGGTGTCGACGACTGGCAGATCCTGCATGTCAAGCTTTACGAGTATAAGTGAATCTAAGGGATATTAAGGGATTCTAAGGGAATTTAAGGGATTTTAAGGGACGTATGTTTTTGGGTCCCCTTTTTCTCTTGGCCCCTCAACAAGGTGAAGGTAACGTCCCTTAATATCCCTAAAAATCCCCAAATATCCCTAAATATCCCTAAAAAACAATGAAAAAATTCCTTTTCCTGTCAGTCAGCGCCCTGCTTCTTGCAGCCTGTGGCTCAAAGCCAAAGACCGCTGAGGTTGTAGAACCTAAGCTTTGCGATGCCTTCCCCGACTATACCGTCGGCGTGGCCATCAATGTGAACCAGAGTAACCAGAAGGATGCCGAGGGTGTTGCCATCATCAAGCAGCACTTCAACAGCATCGTGGCCGAAAACTGCATGAAGTGCGAGGAGATTCATCCCGAGGAGAACACCTATTTCTGGGACGATGCCGACCGCTTTGTGGAGTTTGGCGAGGACAACAACATGCAGATCATCGGCCATTGCCTGATCTGGCACAGCCAGTGCGCTCCCTGGTTCTTTGTCGATGACAAGGGCAAGCAGGTGAAGCCCGAAGAGCTGAAGCAGCGTATGAAGGATCATATCACCACCGTTATGACTCGCTATAAGGGTCGCATCACGGGCTATGATGTTGTCAACGAGGCTATCCTCGACGATGGAAGTTATCGTCCTTCACTTTTCTATCAGATCCTTGGCGAGGAGTTCATCCCCTGGGCATTCCAGTGTGCTATGGAGGCAGACCCTGATGCCGAACTCTACTACAACGACTATTCGATGGCTCAGCCCGGTAAGCGTGCAGGTGTGGTCGAACTAGTCAAGAAACTCAAGGCTCGTGGCATCCGCATCGATGCTGTAGGTTTGCAAAGCCATATGGGTATGGATCATCCTTCTTGGGAGGAGTTTGAGGCCAGCATCAAGGCATTCATCGGTGCTGGTGTCGATGTGCAGTTCACCGAAGTCGATATGAGTGCGTTGCCTTCTGTAAACTTTGGCGCCAACGTGAGCGACACCGAGGAGTATCGTGCCGAACTCAATCCTTATGCCGAAGCTTTGCCCGACAGCGTATCTGCTGTTTGGAACGAGCGTATGACCACCTTCCTTGGCATTGTCGATAAGTATGCCAAGAACGTGCGTCGCGTCACCGCTTGGGGCGTCACCGATGCCGATTCCTGGAAGAACGATTGGCCCATCAAGGGTCGCTCCGATTATCCGCTCTGGTTCGACCGTAAGGGTCAGATGAAGCCCTTCCTCGTGGATCGAATGAAGAAGAAGGGACTTATGTAAGGGTTAAGAGAGGTTCTGAAAGGTTCTGAGAGGTTCTGAAAGGTTCTGAAAGGTTCTGAAAGGTTCTGAAAAGTTCGAAAGGTTCGACCCTCTCGCCCCCCCCTCGAACCCTTCGAACCTTTCGAACCCCTCATCCCCCCACAGGGGCAGCGCGTTACGACGCGCTGCCCCTGTGCAGTGCTCTCATCGCATTGAGCACCGCAAGTACCGTGACGCCGACATCGGCGAAGACGGCCATCCACATCGTAGCCAGACCGAAGGCGGCAAGCAGGAGCACCAGCACCTTCACGCCGATGGCGAAGATCACATTCTGATTGGCGATGCCAATGGTGCGGCGTGCAATTTTGATAGCCAAGGCGACCTTCGAAGGTTTGTCGTCCATCAGCACCACATCTGCTGCTTCGATGGCAGCGTCGCTGCCCAGTCCACCCATGGCGATACCCACGTCTGCGCGTGCCAATACCGGCGCATCGTTGATGCCGTCGCCCACAAAGGCCAGGCCCTGTGCTTGGCCTTTTTCGTTGTTTGGACCCTTGGCTTCCTGCACGAGTTTATCGAAGAGCGCAACCTTGTCGGTCGGCAGCAGTTCGGCATGCACTTCGTCGAGGCCCAATGCCTTGGCAACATCTTCAGCCACCTCCTGTCGGTCGCCTGTCAGCATCACGGCCTTGCTGACACCCGCTTGGTGCAGTTGGTCGATGGCCTCCTTGGCATCGGCTTTCACGCGGTCGTTGATGACAATGTGACCGGCATAGATGCCGTCGATGGCGATATGGATGATGGTGCCCACCAGTTCGCAGGTGTGTTCCCCGATGCCGAGGGCCTGCATCATCTTGTTGTTGCCCACGCATACCTTGCGACCATTGACCTTGGCCTTGATGCCATGTCCGGCAATTTCCTCAACCTCTTCCAGACTGCATCCGTCATGGTCGGCTTCCGGATAGGCATCGCGCAGCGCCTGTGCGATGGGGTGGGTGGAGTAGTGCTCAACGTGTGCAGCAAGATGCAGCAGATGTTCTTCGTCGTATTTGTCGGGATGCACGGCAGTGACGGCGAATACTCCTTCGGTGAGGGTGCCGGTCTTGTCGAATACGACCGTATTGATCTTCGCCAGTTGGTCGATGTAGTTGGCGCCTTTGATGAGGATGCCATTGCGTGAGGCGCCACCGATGCCACCAAAGAAGGTGAGCGGGACGCTGATGACCAGTGCGCAGGGGCAACTGACTACGAGGAACATCAGTCCGCGGTAGAGCCAGGTGGGGAAGTTCGCCATGAATCCGCCCGTGCAGAACAAGGGTGGGAGCAGGGCAAGGGCGATGGCTGCGAAGACCACGATGGGTGTGTAGATGCGGGCAAAACGCGTGATGAAGGCTTCGCTCTTCGACTTGTGGTCCGATGCGCTTTCGACCAGTTGGATGATCTTCGAAACGGTCGATTCGCCGAAAGTCTTGCTGGTCCTCACGCGGATGAGTCCAGAGATGTTGATGCAACCCGAGATGACCTCGTCGCCCTCCACTACATCGCGCGGAGCACTTTCGCCCGTCAATGCCACTGTGTTGAGGCTGGTCTGCCCTTCGACGATCTCTCCATCGAGGGGCACTTTCTCGCCCGGACGGATGACGATGGTTTCGCCCACGGCTACCTCTTCGGGAGCGATGGCCACCACCTTGCCCTCACGTTCCACGTTGGCGGTGTCGGGACGGATGTCCATCAGGTGCGAAATCGATTCGCGGCTCTTTCCCTCGGCATAGCCTTCAAAGAGTTCGCCGATCTGGAAGAAGAGCATTACGAAGACAGCTTCGGGGAACTGTGTCTCGGCCCCTGGGAGGAATCCGATGCCCAGTGCGCCCAGTGTGGCTATGGTCATGAGGAAGTTTTCGTCAAATGGTTCGCCTTCCATCACGCCTTCGATGGCTTCCTTGATGGTGTCAAGTCCTACCACGAGGTAGGGGACAAGATAGATGAGCAGCAGTTGCCACGTGGGCAATGCGAAGTTGTGCTCGATATATACTGCGATGAGGAGCAGAACGACGGCCACTGCTATCTTGATGACCGATTCCTTCAATCCGCCTTCGTCATGATGGTGGTGATGATGCCCTTCTTCATCGTGGTCGTGATGATGATGCCCTTCTTCATCATGTTCGTCGTGGTGATGGTGATGATGTTCGTGCTGATGCATGCAGCTCTTGCAAGCCTCTTCGTCTTCATCGTGATGATGATGGTGATGATGTTCGTGTGCCATATTTTTTAGTTTTTACGCTGCAAAGGTAGGCCATTTTGTTTGCAAATGGGTTGCAAGTTCGCGTAAATCATTATTGATTTTGTTGCATTTTCTTCTATATTTATATTTAAAAGGTGTAAAATACGAAAAAATAACATTTCGACAGGCGAATAATCCACGGAATTTATTATCTTTGCACCGTATTTCTTAGTCGTTACCTTATTTTTCACTTGTTACATGAAAAAGATTCTAACATCCATAGTGCTTCTTGCGGCACTATTCGTACCTTCTGCGACGCAGGCGGCCGATCAGTTTGTCGCCTTCCAAAGCCAGGACAATGCCCTCTGCATCTATCCCTCGCAGCAGGGTCCGGTCCAGATTGTCTTCGACCAGAACGACTATCCCGGCATCCGTCGTGCACTCGATAACCTAAGCAAGGACTTCGAACAGGTCACTGGACAAAGTGCTGCCAGGATTCTAAACCAGGCCGAAGGCGATGCGCCGATTCTCCTTGTCGGCTCGGTCGAGAAGAGCAGTTGCATCCAGCAATTGGTCAAGCGCAAGGCCATTGATGTCAAGGAACTGAAAGGCAAGCGCGAGAAGTATATCATCACATTGCTTGATGCCGGGGTCTTGTACAAAGGCAAGACTGGTCAGATGCTCGTCATCGCAGGCAGCGACAAGCGAGGCACGGAATATGGAATCTACGAACTGAGCCGTCAATTGGGTGTTTCGCCATGGGCATGGTGGGCCGATATGCCCGTTGTCCAGCGCGACAGCATCTTTGTCCTTCCCGGTATCTACACCGATGGGGAACCCACAGTGCGCTATCGCGGCATCTTCCTCAACGACGAGGCACCCTGTCTCTCGGGTTGGGTGAAGGAGAAGTTCCCCGACAGCCAGTGCGAGAACCTTCCTGTCGATCCTTGGGGCAACACCTATGCCCGCGGCTTCAACCACCTCTTCTACGAACACGTCTTCGAGCTGCTGCTCCGTCTGAAAGGCAACTACCTTTGGCCCGCCATGTGGGGCAATGCCTTCTATTTCGACGATCCACTCAATGGCCCGCTGGCCGATGAGATGGGCATCATCATGGGCACGTCGCATCATGAACCCATGGCACGCAACCATCAGGAATGGGTGCGCTATAAGCACGCAAAGATGCGTGAGACAGGCGCTCGCAACGACGATGAGGCACCTGCCGAGGCTCGCTGGGATTATGCAGTCAACAAGCCCGTCATCGACCAGTTCTTCCGCGAAGGCATCGAACGCGCCCGTGGCACCGAGGACCTCATCACAATCGGTATGCGTGGCGATGGCGACACCGGACTGGGCGGCAAGGAAGGTTTCGACCACCTCACCCAGAACCTCGACGACTACAACAAGAAGCTCCTCGAGAACATCATCAGCAACCAGCGCCGCATCATTGCCGAGGTGACAGGCAAGAAGGCCGACCGCACGCCTCAGATGTGGGCACTCTACAAGGAGGTGCAGCACCTCTACGACCTGGGCCTTGATGTGCCCGACGATGTGCTCATCATGCTTTGCGACGACAACTGGGGCGACATTCGTCGTGTGCCCGAAGCCAACGTTTCGGCTACGCGCACCAAGGAGGCACTTATGAACCGCAAGGGCGGCTGGGGCATGTACTACCACGTCGATTACGTGGGTGGTCCGCGCAACACCAAGTGGGCCAACGTCACCAACACCAATCACTTGTGGGAACAGATGCGCCTGTGCTACGAATATGGCATCGACGACCTCTGGATTCTCAATGTGGGCGACCTCAAGCCCATGGAGCATCCCATCGACCTCTTCCTCAAGATGGCCTGGCATCCCGACGACTACGCCGACATCAGCTCCGTCCACCAGCACGCCCTCGACTTCTGCTCCCAGATGCTAGGTGAGAACCTCTCGAACCCCTCAAACCTCTCGAACCCCTCGAACCCTTCGAACCTCTCGAACCTTTCCCGCGAAGCGGCCCGCCTCTTGGAGACCTACCTCCGCTACAACAGCCGCGTCACCCCCGAGCTCTTGAATTGGCGCACCTACAACCTGCAGAGCGGAGAGTGGGAGCAGGCTATGCTACAGTACAAGGCGCTCGAGGCCGATGCCTATCGCCTGTGGCAGAAGGTGCCCGCCCCGGCACGCGACGCCTATCATCAGCTCATCCTGTTCCCCATCCAGTCGATGGCCAACCTCTACGAGATGTACTATGCGCAGGCGCAGAACCTCTATCTCGCTGCCCTGGGTGACCCGCGTGCCAACTGTTATGCCGACCTTGTGGAGCAGTGTTTCGCCCGTGACGACGAGCTGACGCGTGAATATCACAGCATCGGAGGAGGCAAGTGGAACCATCTGATGGACCAGACCCATATCGGCTACAGATCATGGCAGCAGCCCGATGTGCAGGTATGCCCGAAGGTCGTCCGTGTCGAGGCCGACAAGGCAGCCAAGCCCGAAGCCCCGCACTACGTCTTCAAGGCCTACAACGGACAGGTGAGCATCGAGGCTGAACATTACTTCGAGGCGAGTCCCAGTGCCGACGGCACGTGGACCATTCTGCCCACCTTGGGTCGCACCCTTTCGGGCGTTGCCCTGCTGCCCCACAATGCAGCCTGCGAAGGCGCTGCGCTCGACTATGCCTTCCGTGCCGAAGGCTTCGAGGAGACGAGCGTCAAGGTGCACATCATCACCAACAGCACCTTGCCCTTCCTGCGCAAGGAAGGCCATCGCTATACGCTTCAGCTCGACAATGGCGAGGCCGTTGAAGTCAACTACAACAGCCGCTACATCGAGGAGAACACCAACGAGATGTACGCCATCGCCGCCACCCGCATCATCGAGACGGTCACCGAGCTGCCCATCTCTTCCAGTGACCTCCATCACCTCACCATCCGTCCGCTCGACCCGGGTCTCGTGGTCGAAAAGGTCGTCATCGACCTCGGCGGCTACGACCCCTCGCACCTGAAGGGGGGCGAGAGCCCAAGGGAGACCACTAAGCTCTGAGCACTCTGAGTATTCTGAGTGTTCCGATTCCTCCGATTATTCCGATAACTCCGATAAAAACCAATTACAACCCTCATGAAATTAAAAGAAATCACTTCAGGCAGCTTCAATGCTGCCGAATGGGAAGCCAAAGGATATGAGCTTCCAAAGTTTGACATCGCAGCAGTAGCCAAGAAGACGCACGACGAGCCCACCTGGGTGCACTTCGGTGCCGGCAACATCTTCCGTGCCTTCCCCGCTGCCATCCTCAACGACGCCCTCAACAGCGGCAAGTACGACCGTGGCGTCATCGTGGCCGAGAGCTTCGACTACGAGATCATCGACAAGGCCTATCGTCCTTACGACAACCTGTCGCTCCTCGTTAGCCTCCAATCCACGGGCACCATCGAGAAGAAGGTCATCGCCTCAGTTACCGAGAGCCTCAAGGCCGACTATCAGTTTGCCGACGACTGGGCACGCCTCGTCGAGATCTTCCGTCAGCCCAGCCTTCAGATGGTGACCTTCACCATCACCGAGAAGGGCTACAGCGTGGCTCCAGCTGACCTCGAGCGCGGCCTCAAGCCCGTCTTCGCCATGGGCAAGCTCGCTGTGCTGATGCTTGCTCGCTACCAGGCAGGACAACTGCCCATCACCCTGCAGAGCACCGACAACTGCTCGCACAATGGCGACAAGGTAAAGGCTGGTGTGCAGGCCTATGCACGCAAGTGGGTTGAGCAGGAGCTTGTTCCTGCCGACTTCCTCGGTTATTTGCAGGACTCGACCAAGGTGACCTATCCTTGGTCGATGATCGACAAGATCACCCCACGTCCGCACGAGAAGGTACAGGCTATGCTTGCAGCCGATGGCTTCGAGGACAACCAGACCATCATCACCGAGCGCCACACCTACACCGCTCCCTTCGTCAATGCCGAAGAGGTGCAGTACCTCGTTGTGGAGGACAACTACACCAACGGTCGTCCACCGCTCGAACTCGGAGGTGCACTCTACACCACCCGCGAGACTGTCGATAAGGTCGAGACCATGAAGGTGACTACCTGCCTCAATCCGCTTCACACCGCCATGTCGATCTATGGCTGCATGCTCGGCTACACGCTCATCTCAGCCGAGATGGCCGACCCCGACTTGCGTGCCTTCATCCAGAAGATTGGCTACATCGAGGCAATGCCAGTGGTTACCGATCCCGGTGTACTGAATCCCTACGAGTTCATCGGCACCGTCATCAACCGTCGTCTGCCCAACCCGTTCATGCCCGATGCTCCGCAGCGTATCGCCACCGACACGTCGCAGAAGCTGCCCATCCGTTTCGGTGAGACCATCAAGAAGTACGTGGCACGTGGCCTCGACAAGGACAACCTCGTGCTCATCCCGCTCACCTTGGCAGGCTATGCACGCTATCTGAAGGGCCTCGACGATATGGGCGAACCTTTCACTCCTTCCACCGACCCGCTGCTCGCCGAACTGCAGGCCATCGTGGCTCCGCTCGAACTCGGCAAGCCCGACCAGGACTTCAGCTGCCTGCGCCAGCTCTTCAGCCGCAAGGATGTCTTCGCTGTCGATCTCTACGAAGTCGGTCTCGGTGAGCGCATCGAAGGCATGGTCAAGGAACTCTATGCTGGCCCCGGTGCTGTTCGCGCCACGCTGCACAAGTATGTGTCGGCACGTTGATATTTCGATACATCTATAACAATTCCGCTTGCAGTTTTATACTGCAGGCGGTTTTTTATGATAAAGTCCAATGGGTTCTAATAATCCATCATCTTTTATCGTAGCATACAGATTTGGTAAACGAAATCTTTATACTCTTGTAGGAGCATACTGTTTTGGTAGATGGACTCTGTATGCTCCGAGCGCGGCATACAGATTTGGCAGATAGAATCTGTATGGTCCGAGCGAAGCATACAGATTTGGCAGATAGAATCTGTATGGTCCAAGCGCGGCATACAGATTTGGTAGATGAAATCTGTATGCTCCGAGCGCGGCATACATATTTGGTGGATGAAATCTGTATGGTCCAAGCGCAGCATACATATTTGGTAGATGAAATCTGTATGGTCCGAGCGCGGCATACATATTTGGTAGATGAAATCTGTATGGTCTGAGCGCGGCATACATATTTGGTAGATAGAATCTGTATGGTCCGAGCGGAGAATAAAGATTTGGCCGATGGAATCTGTATGCCTCGATTGGGGAAGGGTTACTCTGCTTCTGGAGCGGGCTCGTCGTTGCGCGACTTGAGTTCGGCTGCCTTTTTGAGGAGCATCTTGCGGTCGTGGGCCGACTGGTTGAACGGATACCTGCCGTTGCGGAGCACGGTGCCGTTGCGATAGGCGTAAGGGGTGATGCCCAGACGACGACGGAAAACCGAGATGAGATAGTTCTCGCTACTGAATCCGGTGCGCCTGGCCACTTCGGCCACCGACAGTTCGGGATTGTCAAGCAGGTCGATGGCCTGCATCAGACGCCAGCGGAAGATGAACTCCTGCAAGGGCAGTCCCACCAGCAGTTGCATGGCGCCACTCAGCCACGTTAGGTTCTTCACCTTCAGAAGGAGGGCGATGTCGGCAGAGGAGTGTGTCGTGGTTCGCTTGACATTGTCTACCACGGCATCGACGATAATTTCACCCGTGGGAGCCCCATTGCTCTTGTAGAGCTCCTCTACGGTACTGACTGTTTTGATTTCGTCAATCATTTTGTTTGTTGTTTATCAGGTTATTACTCGGGTTATGAGCTTTCGCTCGATCACTCAGATTTTTCGCGCCGCGTCCCTGCTTGAACAGGTTGGTCCACCAGCTTACTCTACCTTGGACCTCTCCCTTCCCTGCCTCTCTGGATCCATCCGTCACAGACACTCTCTTTTTCTTTATCGACCTTTCTTTGAGAGCAATTCTCATGGAAATAGTCTTGTTGGGGCTGCGCTCGCCCCGGCCCCCTTTGTGGGGGGGCGGGGAGGAGCTTTAAGCCCCGACTATTTCCTTCTTTCAGAATTGCTCTCCCGCCAGGTCCCGACGTTCGTCCCCCTTTACCCCCTTACCCCTATCCTTAACCCTTCCTTGTAGTTATATGAGGACATGATGGACCAAGGGGAAAGACCCCCTCAATCCTCCGCACCCCCTCTATCCCCCGAACAGCGGGGGCAGAATACCTGCTTAGGGGGAGGACTGGCTGATCCAAGGGTGGCCAGCAATCTATTCAAGAGGACTTGATTGTCGGGACTTGGTTCTTCCCCCTAAGCAGGGGGACCGAGGGGGTCTGTTCCTAATCATACAGTGCATGCAGGTCGGTTTGACTTAGGGGCTTGTCCTTCGAGACGTAGATGTTGAAGGTCATGCGGCCCTTGTGACGGTAGATGATGTGCTGGAAGCGACGGCGCCAGTCCCACGAGAGGAGCTGGTAGTCGTTGCACTGGCGGGTGAAGCCGAGGAAGCCGATGGGGATGAGGCCGGAGGGACACGAGTGCAGGTCATCATGCAGGAGGTTGTTGCAGCACCTGACAAGCGGATGCGGTGTGACGCTGATGATGCCCTGCTCCCGTGCGGACCTGCTCCGTCGGACTACGGTGCGCGCACTGCGGCTCGTTGCCTTGGCCAGATAGTTCACTGACAGGACTGTCCTCGCCGCATGAGACGAACTTCCCATGAGAGGAAGTCCCTTCGCTTGTAACTCGTCGGCTCGGGTCTTGGCATTGATATTGGTCAGGAAGAGCAGCAGCTGTATCTCCTTCTCGATTTCCGCTATGCGAATGCTGCCTCGGCTGCGGAAGTCCATCTTGGCGACACTCATCGCCAGGCTGGTCTCTCCGGTCCTGAGCGTCATCCAGTAGCCGTAGAGCCTCTTGAACGAACGTGCTACGATGACCGTCCTCCCATCGGCGAGTTGCTTCACCTCGAAGAGCGGATGACCCTTGAAGATCGCTTCGAGCATTTTCATGGATTTCGTGTAGCCCATCTGGAAGTCACGGCGGAACTTGCGCTCGTTCACGAAGATGTACGCGCTGCTCGGACTGAAGCACTTTATGGCAACGCTCATGGCCACGAGACTCTGCTCCAGGCGGTCGTCCTTTACCTCCTGGAGCAGTGCCATGGGCACATTGATGGCTGTCATCGCAAGCACATTAGGCTTGCGAAAGTTACTTGTCTTTCGCATATCGGAAACAGTGAGTGTCGGAGGGTAACTGACTCGATTTAGGTTATCCTTTTGACGTTGCAAAGTTACAAAAAATTTTTGAATTTACCAAATTTTTAAGCAAAAAAATATATCAAAATGTGCCAAAAATGCGCCGTTTAAAAACCCCCATATTTTTGCCCTTTTTAGAACACCAAATCGTGGCTACAGGCACTTGTAGCCACGATTGCCATTATTTGTTCACTGGCAAAAAGGGGCAAAATAGGGCAAAATAGCGGCTAGT
>Ga0247608_10004153_pt1 | contig 16428 bp, 7 predicted proteins | sample 176DNAGHGlowgp2_FD_193490 | JGI IMG/M metagenome (GOLD analysis project Ga0247608, IMG submission 193490) | Sheep rumen microbial communities from Palmerston North, Manawatu-Wanganui, New Zealand - 1766 DNA GHGlow gp2 | ecosystem: Host-associated > Mammals > Digestive system > Stomach > Rumen ... | reverse complement strand
TGTTGTTGTCTGTGCTTTGCGAGCAAAGCCATGATGGCTTCAGGGCTTGCGTGAAAGCGTTCTTTCAAACGCATAGACATGAGGGCAGCATGAAGGCCGTAGGTCACAGACAGCAGCAGAGGGTTTTGAGGTTTTTGTCTTAAATCAGAAGCAATGGTTGACAGTTCCCGTTCCCGTTTTCGTACGAAGTTATAGGAAATCGTCTTTGTGCTTCTTCTTCCGTGTGTAAAGCTTTTCCGACTTGTGGGTTCTGTTCTTCGAATGGAAGCCAGGGCCAAGGAGTTCCATCTCGGCCTCGCGGTTTCCTCGCCTCATTGCCTTGATGGCATCGAGAGTCGTCGGCTTCTGTATCTTCTTTTTCAGCTTCTTCATTCTTGCTGCTCTTTAGCCATCAGTCATCGTATTTTACTCCATCCATTTTTAGCAGTTTAAAGATCTGGGAATATGATACCAATGACAGGATGGGTAAAAGTATGCCTGCAATAAGGTAGAAGGCCCAATGGTTTCCTAACATGAAGAATACAGAAAACAATAATCCATTTAGCAATATTGGCAATAACAATGATAACGTATAGTTGCGGAATTTATATTTTCTTTTGGCGAAGGCAAAGAAATATCCCATGATGGTACTTGAAGCCAAATGTATGGGAACCAGAATAACGATAATGTAGATGCATTTTTCTACCAATTCAAATGAGGAGGCGTCGATGGCATTTGTCATGAACCAAACGCTCCATATCCAGACAAACCCCATTGACAGGCTTACAGCATATACTACACCATCCAGATATTCGTCGTAATCTTTGTTCGCAAACAGGAACATAAACAACATAATCCACTTTGCTGCTTCTGCCGGTATTGCCAGTCCAAGGAATCCGATGGACAAACTTTCCGGCAGGGAATGTCCTTCTGTTACCGGTAGTTCGACAGGTAGGAATGGCAAGCCGGATTTGGTAACAGCAAAGGCTGTCATGGCTCCTAATAATGCTGACAAAAAGAGCATTTGCCATGGCTCGGGTTTTTGCTTGTCTATCATATCAATATATAATATGAAGAATATGGCAGGAATAACGGCTGCAATCAAAAGGATAATTGTTGTTGGTTCCATGTTTTTTAAATTGAGAATTAGCTTAATAGTTTAATCGGTCTTTATTTAGTTGAAAGTTGACTGTTGAAAGTTGTTTTCGTTTTTCGTACGAAGTTATCTGTTTAGGGTTTACGGGCAGTCAGATTGTCGCTGCAAAGATAATTATCTATTTCGAATTATGCAATCAAATAATGAAAAAAAGAATAATTTTCCTGGGGTATATCTCACACAGAAATCACAGAAATCACGGAAATATTTTACAATCAAAACCCTTCTGTTCAGGCTGAGACTCCATCTCTGCAAAAGTACGTAATTCCTGTTAAAACGCCAACATTTCTTCTGTCTTTTTTATTTCACCGCCTGTCCCTGTGGTGTATAGATAACCTTTCTAATGGTTCCATCACTCATGCGGATGATGTTCAGACCCTTCTGTGGGGCTGACAGCTTTCTGCCCTTTAGGTCGAAGACTTCTCCCTTGCCGCTATAGAGGGTTGGAGTGAGGCTGTCTATTATATCTTTTGCTTTGCCATAGATAGTGATGTCTTTAGCTGGCATTGTTGCCGGAACATCTTCCCAAATGGTATACTCCTCCAAGCCGGGTATAACAGGTGGCACAATCTCCGCTCCATATTCTAGTGTCTCTATGGTATAAACCTCACCATCAAGCACGTATGCTATCGTATAGCTGTTGATAGTAAAAGAGCCTTTAACAACGACATCCTTCGCTGGCATGGATATTGGAAGTCCATCCCATCCACTGAAGGTATAGCCTTCTTTCTCCGGTGCTTCCAGAGGCGTGATGCTTTCCCGATACTTGACAGTGAAGCTCTTATACTCTTCCCCATCTACCATATAAGTTAAGGTGTAGGAGTCAGGTTCGGTGACGGTCAGTTTGCCGACAACATACTTCATTTCGTAGTTCTGTGCTTCCGCTCCGCTCACCACGACATCATACACTCCAGGTTCACTGTCCTCATTGGCCTCACAGCTCAATACAGGTTGCTTCGTCAGCACTTCCTCCGTTTCGTTATTCTTGAAGCCTTTGTAGGAGACGCTGAACTCGGGCATTGGATCGTACTGCTTCTTGGTATAGCTTGCGGCAGTAATTGTCAGAGGAGCTTTGGTAATAGTAAGTACGCCATTCACATAGCTGTCATTGCTATTCTTTACAGAACCCTTTCGGATGATGATAGGATACTCGCCGACAGGACTATGGGCAGTGGCCTCGCAGATGATTTCCGGCTCGCCGTCAAGTGCGGCACCTTCTGCTGTGTATTCGAATGACGGATTCTCATCTCCGTAAACGCGGCTGTAGCTCTTGGCTGTTACCGTAACTGGTTGGGGAGCGACATACTTAATCATATAGCCTTTGTTGGCTTTCAGACCTTTTTCGCTTGTAGCGGCAATTGTCAGGTTGTCGGCATCGGCCTTGGGAGTAAGAACAGCCGTCACAACTCGCTTTCCGTCATACATATCGTCCTGCGAGAGTACTTCTATTGTTGCCACACCATCCAAGTCAAGGCCCCATGTAACGGGCGAGAAGGCACCTTCGTAGTTTGTCTCGGCTACTACCTTATATTGCCATTCTGTAGTAAGCGTCCACCTTTCGTTGCGGGTTACCGGTACCCACTCACTATTTGCTGTGGCTCGCTTCTCGGGGATACTGATGGTGAGGTACGGATAGGTGACATTAACATTGCAGGATGCCTTGAAATCACCCTCTGCCGATGTAGCTGTAATCTTATAATAACGGCTGTGTATATTGTTGTACCATGATCCAGAGTCTTCGAACGGCAAATTAACCACTCCGTCTTCATTCACTGCGTTATTTGCGTCATAGTATATCCCGTTGTTTACCATTTGAGCACTCCAGATGATCCCTTTCGATACAGCCTCCTCAGGCACTACATGGGCATGTAGCTGGAAGGGCTCTCCAGCAAACATTTCTATGGTCTGTCCTTCCTCTTCAAGGACGATACCCGTAACCTTTACAGGGTCTGGATCGTCGGTAGGTGCATCAGCATAGAATTGGCGTAGGTAGGGATAGCCGTCGTTGATATCGTTGTTGCGGCCCCACACGGTCTCGAAGTCCCAACCATCGTAAGTAGATTTGGCTTTCATCTCGTTGGTAGAACGACCTCCTGCAAGGGTGGATTTACGTACAAGTTGCTTGTCATAATAGAGCCCTGTGCCAGTGATACCTAGTCCGTTGGCAGTATGACCTGCAGAATAACAGTTGGTGGCATTGACGGTAGGATTGGTCCAGCCGTCAATACCTGCTACCAGACCATAGTCACTATCATCTGCATCAATATCTTCTACATCCACTCGTGAATAGCAGTTGCTGATAGTGGTAGATCCATATATATGGGCGATGAGTCCGGATGTCTCGCTCATCTCGTTAGTAGGACAGACGATGCGGCCTTCGGTAAAGCAATTCTCTATCTTGTTATTCTCGCCAGCAACCCATTGTACGAGCATGGCGCTGCTACCACCTACACCTTGATTCTGGTAGTAGAACAGGTTATCGTGTATCTGTAGGTCAATGACAGAGGCACGGATACCGACATTCTTGATGATAGCACCTTCAATGACCTGGAACAGACCAAAGCACTGGTCCTTCTTCTGCACAGCACCCGCCTCAGTGTACATACCATAAATAATATGTCCTTGTCCGTCGAAGGTTCCCTTGAAGTTGGCAGCCCTATATTCGTCCGATATACTGGAACTGATGGGTGTCCAAGGAACGGCATAGCCGTTGTGTCCCCAGTATCGCCAGTCGGTGGTATCGTTTAGGAAGATATCATTATCCAAAACAACTGTCTTTCCCTCAAGGCCGTCGGGTGACTTTGTCATGGTTCCATTGGCATCATAGATACCGTTGGTGATGGCTGCCAGACCACGCAACTGAGCAGCAGTCTTGATGTGGTAGGTGTTGGAGAACTTGTTGTTGAACGGTGTGATATCCACCTCGTTCATGGTATTCTGTAACCACTTGGCATAAAGTGTCAGGCTCTCAACGGGGCGTTCACTCTCGAAGTCGAAGAACTCCTGCAGAGCCTCATCCCTATACCAACCGGCAAAGACCTGTCCCTCTTTGGTAGGACGACAGGGCACCACCACTTCGCTCTCTAGCTCGACATATCGGGTTGATACGGCTGTTCCCCCATTACTCTCGAAAGTAATGGCAACGCTAGGTATATAGGCAGCATCTGGCGATACAACAGGATACTGACCCTCGCGCCACAGCCAGTAATTCAATTGCATTTCATCATCATCGGCATGTGCGGCGTTCCAACTGGACACAGCATCATTATAGGTGTTCACACACTCCTTGGACTGAAGCCATGCCGTAGTCTTGCTATACTGAACATTGATCATATTAGCTACAGGATTCAGGTCTTTGTCGATGAAAGGATTCAGAGGATATTGGAAAAACTCAGATGGTACAACACCATAAGTGCCATCGCCCAAGGTTCCCGCAAAGAGGTAGTTGACAAGTGAATCCTCGGCCCATGTATTAAAACCCGGATAGACAGCGGCTGTGAACAAGTATTCTCGATAGCTGTTACCAGCCTGAATATGAGCCGTAGAAGAACAGTTGAGCACCCATGCGCCATGACCGTTGTGCAGGTTCATATCGCCAAACAAAGCGCCACCGCAGCCTCCTCCGTACACGCCCTGTGTCTGAGCATCACCTGAAGTCCAGCACTGAATGGTTTTACTCTGAAGGCCAACCTGTCCGGCTAAGATGCCGAAATGATTTCCTGCGCGCATATAACAGTCGGTAACACCCAGATTGCGAATGCAGGTGCTGTCGCCCACAATGCCAAAGAAACCTTGATAATCCCTCAGATTGTCTATATACATATTTTTTACTTCATGGAAGCCACCATTGTAATTTCCTCGGAATTCATTGGTAATCACAGACGAATAGAAGGGATGCGAACGAGGTGAACCGATAGGTGCCCACTCCTCGGGCATCTCCTCGCCCCATTTCTCGAAGGGCGCATTTAGTTCGATATCCTCCGTCTGTAGAATGTACTGACCCTTGAAAGTTGCTCCTTGGTTTACCAACCATGCCATGTTCTTGAGCTGTGCCTTGGTAGCAATAAGATACGGGCTTTCCTTGGTGCCATCGCCACCGGCAAGCAGAATGGCAGTATTCTTCTCGTACACTCCTGTAGGACGAGGAAGTCCCTCTTTCAGTTCCCACTGACTAGTTCCAAGGAATGATGCCAACATATTAAGGGTATCTACAAAAGCCTGCGACTGCATCTCCTGCAGCGGTTTCCCTATGCCATGCCATACGGCTCCAGATTTCTCTGCTATCTGGGGCAGACCTTCATTGGCGAAATAGCAACCTAATTGCAGAGAGGGGGATACGTAACCCATTTCAGTGAACCCGTCGTTACCATGATACTTGCCCAAGAAGGCATGAATAGACTCGCGATAATAGTTGGGATCGTGATGGCGAATGGTGCTTGTGGTGTAACAGTTGAATATGTCACCACGATAATTGTCGTCGGAAGAGTGAATGGCATCTTCTCCATTGTTGTAGCAGAACGTGGCAATCACAGGATCACCGCCCACGCCTGTACTGTCGCTAACGTCCTTTAGTTCGCCTGTACAATAGGACGACTCGATACGTCCGTTCCAGTTGCGATAGGCAAAGCCAGTTATGGCACTACCCCATACGTGGTTGGAACTCGTACCTTCGGCAGCCAGCTTGCCTAGTGCTGCACATTCACGGATAATACCGCTATTCTCCAGCACGAAGCCAGCTCCGCTGCGATAACGGAAGGTATGACCGCCAACGGCATTAACCTGCGCATCCGGACCGCCAAGGGCTTGCACATAAACGTTAGACGTACATTTCTCTATCAATCCTGTGTTAGAACTAACAAAACCAGCGCCAGCGTTCATGGTACAACGGATGGCACCTTTACTAGTACAATTACGGATGATACCGCTTGGCTCATTGAAACCCACGAAGGCAGCACAGCCCTGTAGGTCGGACTTTACGTCTGCTGAGCAGTTCTCTATCAAGCCCTTATTGGTATTGACAAGACCTGATGAACTCTCCTGCGTAGCACGCAATTCGCCTTGCACATGGCAATTGCGGACTACAGAGCCTTCTTCGACATTCAGCACCAGCAAGGCCTGAACAACTCCCGACATCTTGGCATTGGCAAGGTTCAGATTCTCGATAGTACCGCCATCCAAGTTACAGAACAGCGCCTTGTACTGAACAGAGAAGTCATAGGAACCCAGATCAATATCGAAATCATTGGGATCCCAATCCTCTGCCCAGTTCATGCCCTTGCCATAATACATATTATAAATGGTGTGACCATCGCCGTCGAAATGACCACGAAAGTAACCATAGTCTGTAGCCTCGCCCCATTTATATAGTGTATGGGCAATAGGCTCCCATTCCTTCCAATTGGCTGTATCAGGATTAGAAAAATCCGTTAACCAGATATCTGCCGTCAGCTTTACGTACTTGCCGGCAAAATCCTCCTTGTCGACATTTGTGCGTTCAGCCAAACCAGCCAGTTGCTCGGGCGTGGAAATTAAATAGGGACTTGCCTCAGTACCGTCACCGGGGAAGTTCTTGTCGGCTGTTCCGTTCCAGTAGGTTTGTGCCTGTGCAGTCAAAGTGCAGATAAGCAGCAGAAGTAGAAAGACGTTCTTCATTTGGAACATTATTAAAGTATTATCGTGATTGGTTTATTTTCTGATAATTATTACATATCAGTTTCTAATAGAAAAAACTTCATCGGACTACAGCCCAACTCGTTACAAATTTATAATTTCTTTTCGGGAAATAGTCCTTCACAGGCATTCTGAGGGCAAAATTTTACGCATTGACACTCAAAATTGTTTGAATGAACGAAACAACAACAAAAAACAGCCGGAATTCATGGCTATACAATAATAATGTATATCTTTGTAGCGAAAACCTGGAAAACGAAATATATCCGGCCATGAATCTGCAGAAATCACCTGGAACTTTTTTCCGACACATGCTTTTGCTGCTGTCGTTCTTTGCGACTTTGGCGGTTCAGGCTGACAGATATCCCGCTAATTGCCGTGTTACCACAACACTGAATGTACGGAGCGGCCCCGGCACGGGCTATTCCAAGGTAGGCAAGTTATACAGGGGAAATACCATCGTCGTGAATTCCGTGACCTTCAACAGTTCCAGGCAGTGGGGCGAAATAGATTACTACGGACAGACCGGCTATGTGGCAACACAATATGTAACTTATCTGAGTCCTGTAGAACAGGAGCCTGCCCCCCGACCACAATATGCACACAGTCATTCATCCTCCTCATTTGACGGGCTCTGGAGTGCCCTAAAGGTCATTTTCTGGATATTACTTGTCATCCTGTGCCTTTCTTTTCTGAGCGAGATTATCGAATTTCTTCTCACAGCTGCTTTCCTTGCGGCGATAGGAGCGGTGATATTCTGGCTTTTCGGAGGACATGCAAATACCGGAGCAACTATCGGTGTCGCCATAGCGGTTATCATCAGACTAAAACTCATTGTGGACTTCTTCAGCCCGGGGCATACTGCAATCTTCGAGTTCATCTACAACCTTGTTTCCTTCCCCTTCTGGTTCCTGAACAGGCTGCAGCTCATCCTCATGGAACCCTGGCGCTATCTCACCAAGGGTTACCTCCCCGATGGGGTCCGCAGCTTCTTCCGCCCCATATTATATCCTATTGAACTATTGTTGTATATCCTCATTACGCCGCTCCGTTTGGTAAATGCCGTTTATTTCAACATTTTTGTCTATGGCATTACCGAGCTGTTCGACTTGTTCCTGGAAACGCTGGCACCCAGCAAAGCCAGCGAGGGGCGCGGCAACCTGTTCATGTGGATTGTATGGTTCCCCGTACGGCTTGTCAAATATCCCGTTCTCCGAGGTTGCCTGGTCCTGATAGAAGGAGCCATCTGGACGGTTATCGACATCTTTATCCCCACCGTAACCCTGTATCATGGTACAGACCTGACGGCAGCGCAGTGTATTGTCGGCAACGACTGGGAAAAGGGCAAAAACAAGAAATGGACAGACGGCACATTCTGTTCCAGCACGAATGGCTGGGCAGGAGCAGGAGCCTATTTCGGGTCGGCCAGGAGAACGGCAAAAGGCTATGCCTACGACCCCTACCGCCTGGGAAGTGATATTCCCGTAATGATCGTATGCAGAGTCTCGTTAGGCAAGATCCTGAACTATGGGCTGGCAGCGCCCCGTTATATCCACAACAATGCCGGAGACGGGGGAAATCACGCACTTATAACCAGTTATGCCAAAGAACACGGTTACACAACAGGTGAATGGTGGAATCCTCGCGGGTATTGGGAGTATTGCCTGTTCGACTGGCAGAATGCCTACAACAACCCCTGGCGTATACGCCCCATCTACGTCTTCAATTTCGACACAGGGATGGCACAGCATATCAACGGAGGTTTCCGCCACTGGCTTTTCTCCGAGATGGTGCTCAGGGACATCCTCAAGAGCCCCCGCTTTATCTGCCTTCTTGTTTTCGCCGTGATAGTGGTTATATGGTTCGTCTTCTACGGCTGGAACTATCTTTGGAACGAATATCTTTGGTACTATTACATTAACTGAAGTTAAAGGAGTTAAAGGAGTTAAAGGAGTTAAAGACGATAGTTGAGAGTTAACGAAAACGTCAACGTCAACCAATAACGAAAAAGAATATAACGATATATGGCAACAATGCAAGAGCGTGCTGAATTGCAGAAGACAATATGGAAGATAGCCAACGATTATCCGTGCATTTTGTTGACAAGGGCAAAAATGTGGTGATTCTTTTGGTAGATACTGTAAAGATGCTTATATTTGCCCCATAAACTATCTGATTATCCTATATTTATGAGCTTATGAAAAAAGTTCTACTCCTTTTGATGGCGCTAGTGCTGCCGATGGCGGCGAATGCACAGAATGATATAAGCGCCGAACAAGCGCTGGATATTGCGAAGCGCTTCTTTGGCGGGCTGTCTGCACCGGCTAAGGCCAGTGCTCGAAATGGCGCTAAGGCTAACGCGATGCAGGTAGCTTACACCTCTCTCCGTAAAGGAGGCGAGGCCGCGCTATATGTCATCAACCGCGGCGGCGATGGCGGATTTGTCCTCGTTTCAGCTGACGGCGACACGGATCACCCTGTGCTCGGTTGGAGCGACAATGGGACTTTTGACTATGACAAGGCTCCCATCCAGCTCAAGGATATGCTGGAAGCCTATAGCCATGAAGACCGGCAGCGCATAACAGATGCTGATGTCCCGACTGAAGACCTCGTGAAATTGAATGACGGTCGTTTGGTCATGCAATCGCCTGATGATCAACGACAGATGCTGAGAAATGTCATCTTACCTCCAGTGAAGCAGACCGCTCAACGCAGGGTGGAGTCTGTGCCTCATGTCGTCGTGGAGCCCTTGGTGAAGGTGCATTGGAATCAGTTTGCTGATTATATTGACCCGTACTATGGCGTTGCAGGCTGTACACCGACAGCCATGGCACAGATCATGGCCTATTGGAAATTTCCTGAGCGTGGACGTGGTTTCCATTTACACAACAGGATTGAGGTACCAGCCGATGTCGATATGGATAAGGTTGCCCGAGATGTTGCCAGTGGCCATCCTGAAGAGCTGGAGCGAATCATCAGCGAGTATTCACATACCTACCGAGTGAATTTCTCAGAGTCCGTTTATAAATGGAACGAGATGGGCGGTTCTCAGCCCGTGACTGATGAAGAGTTCAGCAACTTCTCCCGAGTTCTTTTTGACTGTCATGTGGCCTGTCGTCCGATCAAGATGGCAAACGATCGTGGTACGGGTGCCTATATCAGCGATGCTGCAAGAGCGATGATGCTTTATTTCGGTTATAGTCCAGATTACCAGTCCATAGAATGCCTGGGAAACGAAGGGCTGATGCGTCAGGAGCTTGATGCCGGTCGCCCCATCCTGATGGATGGCTATCCGCGTCCGGGAACTGGTCTTGAGGACGGTCATGCCTTTGTCTGTGACGGCTATGCCCAAGATGACTACTTCCACTTTAACTTCGGTTGGAGTGGTTCGGGTGACGGCTATTATCTGTTGAGCCGTGTGAATCCTGATATGCAAGACTTCAGTATGGGCCAGACAGCCTATATCGGCATCCAGCCTTCGCTGGTCGCTGTAGAAGAGGGACAAACCTTTATCAATGTAACACCAGAAGGTGTGGGTGTCGTCGTAGGCGGCTATGGTGACGTGGTGGTGCCTGCAACAGTCAGTAAAGACAGTAAGTCCTATCCCGTCATGAAGGTCAGGGAACACGCCTTCAATGTGCCTCAGTCAGATTATGACACAAGGTTTGAAGACTATAAGAACGAGTTTGTGACACGCATCACCCTGCCCGAAAGTGTGACGGAGATTGGTACTATGGCTTTCCCCAGTCTCTATCTCAAGGAGGTGAATCTGCCTAGCAGCATCCGTAAGATCGGTGCCAACGCTTTCTTTTACAGCCGTAATCTGGAGAAGGTGAGCATCCCCAGCGTCGAGGCATGGCTCAACATCGATTTTGAACCTTACCCGCTGCGCGAGGATTTTGACCAGTATATGTCCAACCCCATCTGGAACACCGACAACTCATTCAAGGGGCGTCTCTATATCGGTGACAAGGAAGCCACCGATATCGTCATTCCCGCGAGCATCAAAGAAGTCAAGCCCTATGTCTTCTGCGGTTACCAGTTCCTGAACTCCGTGACCTTCGAGGAAGGTGTGGAGAAGATTGGCGCCAGTGCCTTCGAGCGTGTACCGCTGAAGAATTTCAACATCCCATCTACGGTCACGGAGATAGGTGCAAAGGCTTTCTACAACCATCAGGCTTCAATTATTACGATTCCTGCCGGTCTGACCCGCGTGGGCAGCGAGGCGCTGAGCGGCAACATGATTTCAGAATATATCGTCGATAAGAACAACCCCAAGTACAGTGCCTATCAGGGTATCCTCTACGATAGGTCGCGCCGTACGCTGATTCATTGTCCCAATTTCCGTCCAGGTTTCAGGGAAGACAATCTTCGTACGGCAGTTGGTGTCCCCTCGTCGGTTACTGCTATCCGAGCCCATTCCTTTGGTAATAATCTGGTGAGCCTAACCTTACCACCTTCTGTCAGGAGCATCGAGGACGAGGCCTTTGTGAACACGAACAGGCTCAAGGATCTCTACCTCTACACGATGCGGCCGGTGCCCATCACATCCTCGACGTTCCACATGAATGCTACCTCGATGTTTAACAAGGTCAATGTCCACGTACCCATAGGGGCTGCCGATGCTTACAAGGCGGCACCCGTCTGGCAGGACATGAACATTGTTGAAGACCATCCCGAGGGTAGCCTGCCGCCAGAGCATTATGACTATACCACTGACATCAATGCTATTGAGCTTTTTGAGATGGTTGATCAGGGCGGCTGGTCAGTAGGCAAATATAGCTATATTCTCTTTGATGACCATCCTGTCATCACCTATTCAGGAGAATCGTTGCTTATTACCTCGGACAAAACGAATTATGTTTTTGAGAAAGAGTATATTAGAGATTCCTTCACGCTGAAATTTGCCCATTATGACGATCCTACGGGAATCGAAGATGTGGAGGCCGAGGACCATCCTGTAGTTTTCCAGGTTGTTGGTAACCAGCTTGTCGTCAGAGGTCTTGATGCCGCCACAAGCGTTGTACTCTACGCCCTTGACGGTCGCCAGTTAGCCTCTGCCAAGGCTTCATCACTCGGCGAGGCCCGCATTGGTATTCCTGCTGCAAACATCATTGTCGTGAAAGCCGGCAACCACTCATTCAAGATTCACACTAAAAGATAAAATAGTATGAAGAAGATTTTCTCAGTTCTGGCTCTGCTACTGCTGACTTGTAGCGCAGTCCATGCCCAATATATGCTGAAGGTGAAATACACCGACGGCCACCACGACTTGTATCAGGTAGATTGTACCGACGACATTGAGTTTGAAGAGTACACCTATGGCGGAGTCTCAAGGGTTTATGCGACTGTTCATGGCCGTTTGGCTGGACAGAACAACACCTGGGGCTATGGCTATCCTTTCGGTATGGAGGTTAGTGAATATGTAATAGAAGAGATGAGTATCGTGGGCTCAGAATCGACTGCCCCTGCCACCGAGATGAGCACCTTCAAGGTTGACGAGCAGACGGCATCTGTCAACATGGTCAACTACAGTATATCCTTTGGTCCCAGCGCCATTTCTGGCGAGAAGACGCTAACAGTCAATCGCATAGACAACTTTAAGGCTCCCGAGGGTTTGGAGGATGGCGTAAACTACATGACGGCCTACGACTTCGACCTCGAAGGCATTCACGACTTGAAGGGCGTGGTGGAAATCCGCTTCCCCGCATCCAAGAAGTGCTTTGCCGCTTACCTCGACGAGGAAACGGACGATTGGAAGCCTGTATTGAGCTACTATGACGCCAAGTCTAAGGAAATGGTCATCATCACAGACCATCTGTCAACATATTCTATGTTCGAGGTAACAGATGAACACACACGTAATGCAAAACTGAAGTACTGGGACTTTGACCCGCATCAGACTGATAACATTCAGAAGGTAGCAGAGTCGCTGGCAAGGGTGGCACAGGCCACCGACCCCAGCGTGGCAGCCGTCGAAGCTTTTGCCAATGACGACTTTGCCAAATACAGCCTTGGCCTTAGTGTCGGCTTGACGCCTATCTCGGTGGGCGGTTTCGACCTGAAACTGATTAATGGCTATTCCGACATCATCGGCAGGATGGGACAGGCTTGGTCGGTGATGCAGATTGCCAATGCTATCGAAGAACACGATGATGCAACAGCAGCAACGACAGCCACTAAGCTGGTCTTTGACCTGGTGGCCAAGCCCTTTCTTGAGAAGAAGGTCTATGGCGGCAACTTCCTTTTTCCTGTCTGCATGACTGCTCTGGCAGCACTGGATTGGGAGATTAACTGGTTTGGCACAACGGTCCATAATACTGCCACCACGCTCTACCAGAATGCTTATAATGTGTATTTCAAACCCAACAGCACTTATCCCATGATTGACGGCTATGGCTACCGTACTGCCGAACAATGGTATGACCTCATCTATCCCCTTTTCAATGACAGAAACAATGACTCCAATGATGTAAAGGAAGAGATAGAGCGCTTAGTCACTGACTATGTTAATGAGCCTTGGCGCGACAACGACGGCTTCACCTTTGCTGTATCTGATTGCAGGGGCTGGTGGCCCTTCTGGGTGGAAATTACGGACAAAGACAGACGCGAGATTTCCCAGACCCATCGCAAGGAACTCTATACAGGCACATTGAAGAGCGTGATCCAGAACATCAACCGCAAATATCTCTGCAAGACCAAGGAACAGTTTGACAAGGTCTATGAGGAATATGCCACGATGATGAACAAGGTTGTAAACCTCAAATTCAATGACTCTTCGGTGAAAGAAGGTGATAAGAGCAAGTTTGCCGGCTGTACAATCCGATTCTCAGAACTGCCATCCAGCATCACCGACCCCGAGAAATGGGAATGCGTCATCAAGAACGATGGTACGGGCATGATACAGTTCCGTATGTACCCTTATCTGGCAGAAGACTTCAAACCGGAACTCGAAGTCGTTGACGCAGAGGGTGGCAAAGTGGGCAATATTGACATTCAGGGCATTCAGAGTACCGGCCGCTTTTATGAGGCCAGCTTCGACCTGTCCAACGGAGAGGTCATGGCACTGAAAGACGAATGGAACATAACAATAGATCCTAACCGTGCGGCTTACGAGACCACAGACGTCAGCGGAAATATCTATTATTTCGGACCACTGACCTTCCCAGGCGACAAGAACGTCAAAGGTGAACGCACCATAGTTCCTGGTGACCTCTGGGGCATATACAATGGTATCGCGGAGGCCTTTGATGTGCGCACGCTGAACGTGGACGCTGAGGGTAACTTCACCATCAGCAATAAGGGCCTTACCATGAGCGGACATTTCAACTCACGCACAGGAACGGGTACAGGACAGTTCAAACTGAATGTCAGTTCCCAAGGCCGCGACATTGCAGATGAGTCCAAAGCCTTCGATGACTGGTATGCATTCTCTCTATGGCACCAGAGCGGACAGCATGGCCCCGCACCAGTATTTACGGCAGAAACGCTGAAAGAGTTCGATGCCGACTTCTCCGTCGAAGGAACACTTGACATCAGCTATTCCGATTTGATGAAAGTCTATGCTATTCACTTCGATGGGATAGGCAGCTTCAATTTCACAGGTGTCTGCTATATGGGTGGCAGCGACACCTATTGGGAGAAAAATGACGACGGCGTCTATATCATGAAATACCACTCCAAGAAAATGGACGTAGACAATATTTATGTCAACGATGGTCAGTTTATCTTCAGCCCCACGCTAATCTATCAGTAAGTCGTATGATTGAGAATGAATTTGAAGGCGAGTTTTTCTAATATCAAGTTTTTCTATGGAAGTAATAAACAACAAGGACACCTATGAATACATCAGAAGAAGATTGCATAGAACTCGAAGCACGCGGCATACCAAGAACAAAGGTCCACTGGCCTGATGACTGGGACCGCCATGAAAGCATTATCATGAATCTCCCCCCAGACTTAGATCTGGCATTACGTGAGATGAAGCACGGCAAAGTCATCACCTTAGAGGAATTCAAGAAGGAATTCAAGGAATGGCGCGAGCGCATCATTCGAATGAGCGGTTTCAACATGGTCTTTACCAGGCATTTTGAGTCACAGCTCAACACCGTCCTCAATTATCACAAGGAGCAGCGTGGCGGGAGTATCGGATTCAGCAGCGCCATATTCGAATGTTTGTGCTGGGACCTCCGCGACCTCCCCAAGTCACCCCGAAAGAACAGCTATCCGACAATTCGTCCAGAGATACGATATTTAATGGTCATGGACATCAACGTCGTTTTCCATTACGACAAAGACCTCATTACCGTCCTTTCCATCTGCACGTGATGAATAGTTAATCGGTTAGCGGTTAGCGAACTTTATCAAATTGAAAATTGAAAGTTGAAAATTGAAAGTTTTCGTTTTCGTTTTCGTTTGTTTATCGGTTAGCGAATTTAGCTTAGTAGCTTAATAGATTAATTGCTTAATAGATTAATCGGTTAGCGGTTAGCGGTTAGCGGTTAGCGAATTTAGCTTAATAGATTAATAGAGTTTCAGGTTTCAAGTTTCAAGTTCCAGGTTTCATCAGCCCTCAGCCCTCGTCAATAACCTCAGCTCCCTCTCCTCGGAGAGGGCGGGGGGAGAGGCTGGTTTATGAAAATGTAAAGATTATTCTAACGAGGCTTCCATGTTCTCCTTTTTCCCCCAGTTAGAAAAAACTTGCCGCCACACGTAGAAATTTTTGCCGCCACGTGTGGCAGTAAAAATTCTTCAATTGTCGAGCCTCTTTCTCTCCGTTTAACAGTTTCCAGCTTGTCAAGACTTTTCCTTACATCCTTACAGTTCTTACAGTATTACAGTTTAAAAAATCGGTATACAGTATACAGTATACAGTTTCTGTTTAGCAAAATCAGGAATTCGGGATACAGAATACAGAATACAGTTTTTCCGAAGCACTTTTCGTCTTCAGTTTCTTCAGTTGACAGTTGACAGTTTAATCAGACAATTGCTCTTGTTGATCACGACTATTTATTATTATTATATTATTATATTATATTCTATATTATAATATTATATAATATATATATATTATATATATAATAGTATATATTAGATAGTTGGTAGTATGTTGGAACCAATGTGCGGTCAGTCAATAAGTCGAAAAACAAAACTGTCAACTGTCAACTGTCAACGCAAAAAAAAACTGTATTTCTGTATCTGTATCCAAAATTGATTTTAGGAAACAGCGATCTGCCGTCGTTAAAACCAAAACTGTATACTGTATACCACGCATGTCTTTTCCTGATTTGGGTGGTTCTTCTTCAATTTAGTTGAAAAACAAAAACCTCAAAAACCCTCTGCTGCTGTCTGTGACCTACGGCCTTCATGCTGCCCTCATGTCTATGCGTTTGAAAGAACGCTTTCACGCAAGCCCTGAAGCCATCATGGCTTTGCTCGCAAAGCACAGACAACAACAGAGAAAAAACACCGTTTCGCTTCGCTCCACTAAAAAAGCAGCGCATTGTGGCTAAAAACAACTTCTGACCATCGAACTTAAAAGTTAAATGAAAGGTTTTTTAGCCCGAAGGGCAGTGTTTTTTCTTCTGGTTGGGTTGAAATCTCACAAGAGATTGATGGTGTGG
>Ga0247608_10004152_pt1 | contig 16429 bp, 31 predicted proteins | sample 176DNAGHGlowgp2_FD_193490 | JGI IMG/M metagenome (GOLD analysis project Ga0247608, IMG submission 193490) | Sheep rumen microbial communities from Palmerston North, Manawatu-Wanganui, New Zealand - 1766 DNA GHGlow gp2 | ecosystem: Host-associated > Mammals > Digestive system > Stomach > Rumen ... | reverse complement strand
CTTGCGTATTTAATTTTTTTTTCTTATTTTTGCAATTTAATTCAAAACAATAAATATGGAAGAGATTAACAAAATACTTGAAAAGTTTACTAATAAGCCTTATCTTGTAAGGATGGGAGCAAAGAAAATAGCGAGAAGATATCATTTTAATGAAGATAACGTGCGTGAAGCCAGAAGATTATGGCATAAACGTAACAGTTATATTACATTAGAAGAACAAAAAGATCCTAAAATATTGATTCTTGATATAGAAACAGCACCGATGAAAGCGTTTGTTTGGAAACGTTGGAAAGAAAATATTTCATTGGAACAAACTATTAGTGAATGGTTTATGATATGTTGGTCTGCAAAATGGCTTGACAGTAATATGATTTATTGTGGTTGTTTGACTCCTGATGAAATTCGTAATGAAGATGATAAGCGTATTACTGAAGATATGGCTGAATTACTTGACGAGGCAGATGTCGTTGTTGCCTACAATGGTTGCTCTTTTGATTTACCAAAGATACAGACTAGAATGATTGTTCATGGTATCAAACCAGTATCTGCATATAAAGTAATAGATCCTAAAATCATCGCAAAGAAACAATTTGGTTTTTCAAGTAATAAACTTGATTCACTTGCAAGGATGTTTGGATTCAAAACAAAATTAGAGACTACGTTTGAATTATGGCGTGATTGTATGGAAGGGAAACAAGAGGCTCTTGATTATATGCTTAAATATAATATGTATGATGTAGAGTTACTTGAAAAAGTTTATTTGAAGATGGTTCCTTATGCAAAAGGATTGCCAAATTTGAATGTGTTTCGTAGTCATAATACATTAAAATGTCCAATATGTGGTTGTGAACATCTTGAACAAATTGAAGACTATCATACTAATACAAACACATATGATCAATATAGATGTAAAGAATGTGGTGCTATATCAAGATCAAGAAAGACAAATAAAATTAATAGAGATAATTTCTTAATACCATTATAATGAGTACATATAGAGAACTTGTATATATGGTTAATGATGAAGTAAAGCTATTGAGTGATGATAGTACTTACACAGAAGACCATATATTGTTTCTTCTTAAAAAATATAGGACTTATCTCATAGAACAAAAATATCTTAGAGAGAAAGGTTTGATAAACGATGACAACAAACAACGAATATGTGTCGAATTGGAAACTGTAAATACTGATGATCCTTGTGGTACTGGTTCATATCTAAAAAGCAAAGAGAAGATACCTACGTAGATGTCTATCAGTAGCATGAAGATATATAGTGTTGATGGGTTCCCGTTGGACAAAGTTGTTTTCGTCCCGTTCAGTAGACTTGCATACATAGGCCATAACAAATATCTTAAGAGTATAATATATTGTGCTAAAAGTATGGATGGGTATTTATATTTCGATAATAGTAATCCATAGTCGATGTATCTCGAGAAGATAGTTATTGATGGTATATTTGAAGATCCAGAGGAGGCCGAAAAGCTACAATGCAAATGCGATGATGAGTTACAAAATGAAGATGATGGATGCGATATAATGGAAAAGAAGTTCCCTATAGAAGGAGAATTAATTCCATTGTTAATACAATCAGTCGTAAAGGAACTTATCGGAGCAACATATAGACCAAAGGATTCTTATAATAATGCATTTGATGATTTGGCTGACTTGGCATCGTTTATAAGAAGAAACGCAAAATCACAATTAAATAAACAAATAGAAGGTGATGTTGAATGATTTAAATGAATTTATGATATAGGTCAAAAATGCAAATGGACCAAGAAATCATATAGCAAAGAATTCATATGACACAAAAGACTTCTATAGAAATTATATAAAAGGCCTTGATAGAAATAGCAGTTTATTTGTTACAGAACGTAAATATGGCGAAATAATCAAGACTACTAACGATATCGTAAAGGAAAGACTGCTTGACGGTTGTCAGGTGGTCTTTCCTTATGGTTTAGGTTCATTGCAAATAGAAAGCCATGAAAATACAATAAAGATAGTTGACGGTACAATACATACATCGTATATGATAGATTGGAATGAAACTATAAAATTGTGGTTTTCTGATGATGAATGTAGAAAAAAGAAGACGCTTGTAAGAAACGATAATCCATTGAGATATGTTGTATAGTATAGGCGTCCAAAGATACCGATGGTAAATAAGCAATGTATATGTTTTTTGCCATGCAGGGATTTAACTGGTAAGATAAACACTAAAATGAAAGAGGAAGGACTTGATGTCATTCCAAGATAAATATTATGGCACAACAGACTAATTCAGTTAGAATTGTTTTTGACAAGTGTATGAGACATCCTATGATGTAGAACTTGTCACTTGAGGCAATGGTTGACTATGCTGTTGACTTCATGAGAATAATGGGAGTCCCTGATATGTTTGAAAAGAAAACCGCAATCATAGATATAAAGAAATACAAAGGCAAGCTTCCTTGTGATTATTATGACATGATTCAGGTAAGGGGATTTAAAAGCAAGAAATCTTTAACTTATGAATCCAGTACATTCGAACAAGAGTCTGGTTCGTTGTCGTACAGGATTCAAAACAATTATATATTCACAGATATAGAATGTGGTAAACTTGAAATATCGTATTATGCGATATAGCAAGATGAAGACGGGTTTCCGTTAGTACCAGAAAATAGCGAATATTATAGAGCTCTTGAATTGTATATAAAGAAACAATGGTTTACTATATTGTTCGATATGGGTAAGATTGATAGAAATGTTTTATTCCAAACACAGCAAGACTATGCTTGGGCTGCTGGTGCGTGCGCCAATGAATTTAAGCGTCTTACCATAGATAAGATGGAATCATTCTCAAATTCGTACAAGAGCATGATATTGAGACAACATGAACATGAAATGCAATTCCATGACGCTATGTTTAATGAATACAATAAAGTCCATTGATTATGTAGAAGAGATAGATAGCGTTTAATTTCAAAGGCATTGCTCAAGACGCAATCAATGGTTCTGTTAATTCACAGTTCGCATATAAGATAACTAATATGCGTATAAGTGCGTCAAAAAACAGCAATGTACTTCAGCTTACTACAGAGAAAGGTACATCTTAGTTGAGAATAAAACAAGATTCAGTTTCTTTTGTAGAAGATTCGAATTATCTTGGACATTGTGTTGTAAAAGATTATGTTGTTATATTCGTCAATTCCGAGACTGGTGATTATATATATCGTTTGGATTTTAGTGATAAATCAGATCAACATGATTGTAGTAATAAAATAATATTTCATGGCAATCTCGGATTTGATACTGATCACAGAATAGAATCTATTGGTATATATGAAAACGAAAACATTCAAAAAGTATATTGGATAGATGGAATAAACCAACCAAGAGTAATTAATGTCGTAAATGATTATGGTGATAATGATATAAATAATATCTATACTGGATTTGATTTTGTACAATAGGTTCTTGATAGAAACAGTTCTGCAAGAATTAAAGTCGAGAAACTGTATACTGGTGGCATTTTTACTGCTGGAGTTATACAATATGGGTATTCACTTTACAAACTTAATTCACAAGAAACACCTATCATAGATATAACATCTCTTTGTTATATAACAAATAAGGATAGAGGAGGCTCTGTCAATGAACAATGCGGATGTGCATTTAAGATATATATAGAAAACAATCTTGCAAATGACTTTGATTATATAAGAGTATATTCCATACAACGTAATTCATTAAATGGTACTCCATTGGCAAGGGTTGTTGCTGATATACCTTTTGAAAATGAAGTTACTATTATTGATGATGGTACTGGTGGATATGATATCGACTATACATATTTACAATGGATAAATCAACCATTAATTCCTCAAACAATAACACATAAAGACAATACACTATTTTTAGGTAATTATAGTAATATAAGCAAACCATTCTTTAATGATATATTACTTAATGAAATAAATGTATAGACAGATAATTGGTTTCCTGGACCTAATGATTAGCAATATGTAGTTAATGTATTTGACAATAATATACAAAGCGGCTATAAATGGTTAAATCAACTTGATACAGAATCTGCTGGTGTTAAGGGATTTAAATACGGTGATAAATATATGCTTGGTATACAATTCCAAGACATTTATGGAAACTGGTCACAACCTTATAGGATAGGTGTATACGAGTAGGATAAATATCCTATGTTATATAATAATGGTGAACTTGGTAAACCTATATTTAAATGTAGTTGTAGAGAAATATATGATTTATTGCAAGATGAAGAAGTCGAAAACTATGTTAGGATAAGACCTGTCGTTTCATTTCCTTCAGTAGTTGAAAGAAATATACTTTGTCAAGGTATTGTAAATCCAACAGTATTTAATCTTTCTGAAAGGGCAAATGGAAATATATTTGCTTAGGCTTCATGGTTTTTCAGACCGTATTTTGTTAATGCTGATGGATCAATTACAAATATGGATTCATATAAGTCATATGAAAACAACCAAGATCATATATACGGCGCATATGTTGAATGCAGACATCATTATCCTTTATTTCCGTCAGATGATATTGGTGGTGAATTACAACACATGTACTTTGATCATACTATACCGAATATTGAAAACGGTCAAGCAAAAAGACCTTATAATACAATTTCAAATATTATTAGCACTGATTTTTCAAATCCTCTTGAAGTATATAAAAACTATTTCTATGTTGATCATTCTATAGTAACATTAAATTCTGCTGACATAGATTTTAACAAGCAAATACAAGGACTTAATATTGATAACTATGATTTTAGAATAATAGGTATAATACCATTTAATAAAAATATAAGCAAACAAATTATAATAACAAATTCAAGTCCTTTATTTTTAAATGATTAGAATTTATCACGAGGAATTAATTTAGCTAAAGGATTCGTTGATAATTCATGGAAAAACAATAAAGGTCGTGAATCGGCTATATCAAGTTGGTTTGATGATATAAACTGTATAACTGGTGTAAATACACCACCAGAAACTGATGGTAATTGGTATGCGTGGAATGAAGCTGATAATCAAGTTGCGTTTACAACTTATCCATTTCAAAGAAAATATTTGAATAATTATGCAAGAAGTGGTTTGCTTGGTTAGATTGATCCTAAAATAAATATAGAATCTTCTGAAATAACAAAGAAAGTTTTAAGCAATCTTAAATATTCAAACAACAACATAGTGTTTGATCTACCTATACAGAATGATGATTATAGTCATACTGAATATTTTTCATTACAAAATATAGATATTATAAATAAGGATGAGAATATATATAGATTAAACAATAAATTTTATAAAGGAAATTCAAATGATATATTAAATTCTAATTCAATGTTTTTATAGAATAATATGTCTTTTGCATTTACTGATTATCCTGTTTTTCCATTAATGCAAGGATATCCAATTATTACATCAGATAGATTTTATTATACAAGTCTTGATAATGGCTTTAAATAGATAATGTACTATTATGATATAGTTCCATTTGGAGATATTCTATAGCAAGTTTCATGGGATGGAAGTCAATATAATTATTTGCCATAGACAATTGTAACACCAAGTTTATGTACATAGGATACTATTGATTTGACTTATTCATCAAACAAACATGTTGTTATTGAATTTGGAGAAAATGGAGATGGTAGTAAACAAATACTTCCATATCCATCTAATTCATATAAAGCAATGGATATAGTTGGTGATCACAGTATGTTATGGGATGGATAGTACAAAAAATATGATAATATATGGCGAGCTGATCATGAATTTGATAATTTTAATTTCAATGGTCAAAATAGTTTCAATGAATTCTTATGGCTTGCAGAATTATATCATGGTACAAGTGAATCATATAGTATAGATAATGATAAAGCAAAATATACAAGACAATGGTTACCAGCTGGTAAAGCACAACAATTCACTGATGATCCTAATATTGAACTTGCATGGATAGAAGGAGATACATATTATCAAAGATATGATTGTTTAAAGACATTGCCTTATTCAGAAAATGATTATCAATCTGTTGTTGAAATAGCTTCATTCATGGTTGAATCACATGTTAATCTTGACGGTAGATATGATGAAAATAGAGGATTAATTGACAATACTTTCATAAACAATAACAACTTTAATCTTATGAATGATGTATATAATCAAGAAAATAATTTCTTTGTGTATTATGTACTTGATCCAGAAAGATATAATGTTGATAATTTCCCGACAAGTGTAATATGGTCTGACAATAAGATTTACGGTGAAAGTGTTGATATGTGGACTAAAATAAGTCCTGTTAACAAGCTTGATCTTGATGGTAACAAAGGTTCTTTGAATGCATTACGTAAATTCAGAAATAACATATATGCATTTCAAAACAGTAGTGTTTCTCGTATAAGATTCAATGATAGAACAGCATTGTCTACTGTTGAAGGATTACCTATTCAATTAGCTTCTTCAGATAAAGTAGATGGTTATGAGTTTATAAATGAAGTAATTGGTTGTCAAAATAAATTCTCAAATATTGAAACTGAAAATGGTATTTATTTTATAGACAATAATACTCCTGGTATATATAAACTTGGATACAATGAATATGGAAATATAAATATTGATAATATCAGTAAACAAAAACTTATGTAGCGTTGGTTTGAAAACAATAATGATAGAAATGCATTATCATTCTATGATAGGAATATTAATGAAGTATTGTTTAATATAAACCAACAAAGTCTTGTATTTTCATTAGATTCTGGATATTTTAGTCAATTCATAAATTACGAAAAAGCTAAAGACGTAATAAATATAAATAATAAAAGTATTGCTGCTATAGTAGATAATGACGGTATGCTATTATTATATAAATTAAGAGAAGGCGAGTATTCGAAGTTTTTTGATGTATATAAAGATTATGGTGTTGAATTTATAGCATATCCAATGATTGGACAAGACACTAATGGTATAATCAGAGATTGTATATATGACAATGTATGGTATCGTTCAGATGTGTTTAATAATGGGAATGATAAGTTTGAAGACAATGCCATAAACAACAATTACATATCTGATGAGACATTTGATAATATAAGTGTTATTGATACATATCAAAACAACAATTTTGATTTATTGTTTGATTTGACAGAAGGATAGAAAATAACTACTTTACGAAAGAAATTTATGATGTGGTATGCTCGTATACCACGACATAAATATCGAATGCAAAATAAAAACTACGATAGGATGCGAGATAAATTCATAAAAATATCATTTACAAAGCATCAAATACAAGACCATAAAATGGTGCTTAGTGATATAGCTGTTGATTGTTTCTATTAAAAATATAAGGTTAAGTAATATAAATTGTTACTTAACCTTATTTTTTTTAATAAATACTTGTTTATATCAAAAATATTTATTATTTTTGCAGTTTAAATTAATTAATTTATTATGGATAATAATTATTTACAATCACTTGGTGCATTTGCAAATATACTTGGTGATTATGCATATAATACCAATAATTACGCATAGAACTTTAGTTAGTAGCCAATATAGCCTGGTATTGGTAATAAAGATGTTATATTAAACAATGACCAATATTATACATATCAGCCAATATAGAATGTTGGTGCTGGAGAATTTATTGGCGATACATTTGGCAATGCTTTATCTGTAGGTTTATCTACTGGTAATTGGATTGCTGGTCTAGGAGCTGGTTTGGCAACTATTGGTGGTAAGATAAAGAAACAATTTGATATTAAAAAAGAAAACGATTTAGGTAGAATGTATGTTGATACTTTAAATAAACAATAGCCATTGATAAATAATTATGCTTTGGGCTAGACTAATTTATTAAACAGGTTTTACCATAGTGGAGAAGGTGGTGGTAATCTTCATACACACGGTTCAACTTTTGATAATGGTATGACATATTTCAATGTCGGCGGTACTCATGGTTAGAATCCTTATGGTGGTATATTACAAGGATTTAACGAAGAAGACGGTGAGCCTAATCTTGTCGAATAGGGCGAGACAAAGTGGAATGACTATATATTCTCAAACAGATACAAAGCTGGCGGCAGTTTGTTAAAGAAATACTTATTGCCAGAAGATTATGCTGGTATGTCATTTGCTGATATTTCAAAGAAACTTTCAGAATCACTTGAAGATACTCCTGGTAGTGTAATTGAATAGAATACTGCAAATGCAATGTTAAGTAGGTTAATGAATGCTCAGGAAGAGAAACGTGCTAAAGACGAAGAAAACAAAGCGATGAGAGAATTTAAGAAAGGTGGTCATATTTTCCCTGGTGGTGGTATACCAAATTATTTAACTCGTAAAGATATAGAAGATTAGGTACTTGAAAATATATATAAAGATAGAACTGTTGACTTAGTGCCAGAATTGAAACCAATTGGCATTAATAGTTTAGATTTCTATTTACCTGAATATCGATCTGGCAAAGACGTGTATGGATCCGATTATTTTATTGGACCAGTTACTGAAGATGATTGGATTGCACAACATCCATTACAAGAAAAAAATAATAATTACAGATTTAATCCACGTAATCTTACGTTACTTGATAATTTTGCAAGTTTACTTGGTGATAAGCTTGGTATAACAAATCAACCAGATTATGGCCGTTCAAGAATGTATCGTGATGCTGCGTTGAATAATATAAAGAATGCTGATATTACCGTTCCTTATTTACAAGAAGTAACTCCAAATGAGATACCGATTGCTTCATTGCTTAATTCATATAGAAGCCAATATGCTGGTAATGCTGCAAGATTAATGGATGCAGCTAATGGTAATACTACAGCTGCATTAGCAAACCTTAATGCGAATAATATGCAATATGAGAAAGCACTTGGTGATTTATACATCAATGCTTTAATGCAAGAAAACCAAGATGAAGCACGTGCTGCAGAGCTTAATAATAATGGTAGATTGAATATAGCACAATTATTACAAAACAATGCACAATTTAATGCACAACAAGGTAATCAAAGATATAATGGATTGAAAGATTATATTAATGATTTAAGTATGCAAGATGCTTTATCAAGTGCTGCAATTCAAGATACAGAAGATACATTCAGAAAGAGTATGCTAAATTATTTTATGGAACTTGAAGATAAGAATGTACTTGCTCAATTAATAAAAGATGGTGTTTTAAGATATAATCCTAATACAGGTGGATATTATCTTGATAATAATTTCTTGCAACAATATGTTTAATCTTAAATAAAATAAATTATGGGTATATATACAAGAAATAAAACACCTTATGAGCGCAGGACATTACAGGATATGTTAGTTCCTTATTTAATGTACACTCAAAGGTATGATGATATAGCAAATAAATTAGGTGAATTAGGTGATTAGAGTGTTATTTGGAATAACCTATTAAGTCCAACAAGAGACCCAGAAACTTGGAGTACAGTAAATGATTATAATCAACGTCTTGGTGATACAATATATAATATGCAAAGAGGTAATTTAAATCTTAATGACGCATTAAATCAATTGTAGAATATGAGACGTGAATATAATTCTTGGGGTACTGCAGTAGATAACGCTTATAAACAAAGATAGAAATTTGTCGAAGAACAAAGAGCATTAGCTTTACAACCTGGTGGATATCATGTTACAAGACCAGCAGAAAGCATTTCAATAGATGAATTAATGGCTAACCCAGCTGCGTCATACGAAGCGTTGAGTGAAAAAGAATTATATGATCGTGGCAAGGCTGCTGCTGACGCATCTTCAAAAAGAAGATTTTCGTCTTATGAGACAACGAGATTTAAAAATGAATACAATGTTCTAGTAAATCATCAAGGATATTCTTAGAGAGACGCTGCAAAATTCCTTGCTGACAAATATAATATTCCAGAACTCGGTAGAATATTTGACAATATATCTACAGAATACAATCTTGATAGATTCGGTAATTCAAATTCAATAGATAGAATACAACTTGACTAGTCTATATTCAATGGTATACTTGATGGTATGACTGGTAGCAAAACCGAGACAAACTTTGGTAAAATAGAAAAACCTACTATGCCAACATTTGATAATAATGGCGGTGGCAAATCAACCAATATATAGATGCCAACAATACCGTTGAGCCATATTACACAAGGTAATGCAAAACCAACTGGTGATGTTGTCACGGATAAAGTTTGGATGGATAAGGGTAAAGTATACAGTGAAGATGTTGTTTAGTCAGAACAAAATTACAATTCAATAAAAGATGAATATGATGATTATATAAATGCAATAAATAATTATCAAAAACGAATGAAGGTTCCATATGCTTCAAATAGATTGAATATAAATGCTAAAAAAGAAAATATAGATAAAGTCTGGGAAGATAAAGGATGGACTATTGAAGATAATGGTGAGTATATGTATCGTTCAATTAAAGATTCGTATTTTGATGAAAATGGTAATTTAAAAGATCTTAAAGGTAAAGAACCTTTTACTTATAATGGGAAAACATATTATCCGAAGAGATTAAAAGAATTACAATCTATAATTGATAATTATCAAAACAATTTGAATCCTTTTGAAAATGTATATAATCAATATTCATACTTAAATTAGAATTCTGATATGAATACAACGATGTCAGAAGCTGATGTTATTAATATAGGTAATGCTTTAAACAATTCTATTTTACAATCAAAAATTGTGACATATCCATACAAAGCTCCTATGTCAAATCAAAAAAATATTGTAAATTATTTTAATACTGTATTAACAAGTGAAAACTATGTTCCTAATTCAGAATTAAGTCAAAACGGTATATTCCAAATGAATTCAGATGGTAGTTTGGGAACTAAGATAACAAATCAACCAACAACCACGGATAATGCTGTTGTAATTGCTGAAGATAGTGGTAATGGATTGCAAATTGGTTTCAGATAGAATGGCCATGATTATGCATGGAAAGGTGATGCAGCTATTAATCAAATTACGTAGAATTATAATTCTATGAAAACTTGGTTACAAGATTTCACAAATGAAGGTGTTGGACAAAATTCTACTAATGGTACCATGTATATCGCAAATACTGATGTTAACAAAGATGACATTTATAATCAAATAAATGGTAAACAAGGTACTAAAATTCCTGATACACCTTATTATGGATATGTTGTTTATGATCAAGGTTCTGGTGATGTTATTAAGATAATATCTGATACTTCAATATTTATGTTACCACAAGCATAGATAAATCCAAATACAAATAAATATGAAATATCATATGGATCAAATATTATTGCTATTAATACAATGGGTAGTCAATTAAGTGGTAATTCACAATATATGAATGATTATTTAAATGATTATTTACAAAAGACATTTGATTATATTGATACATGGAATAAAGAACATAAAGAATAATTAAGCAATGGAAGAAAACGATAATTATTTTTCTAATTTAATGAATACTGGTGTTGAGTATGCGTAGCAATAGATTGGTCCAAATGGTGTAATACAGTTATCAAGACCTTTTTCGCAATCACAAAGACCAGATAATGGATATAACATATTATCTCCTTGGTAGGAGAATTTATATAACAATCCAAATCCAGTAAATCAGGAAGACTGGTCAAAGTATGATTTGACGTCTGGTAACCAAGATGATTGGACTGCCGACCAAAGAATGAATTATCTCCAGCACGCTCAATCAACAGCAGAAAAGATAGGCAATTCATTAGTCAATAATCTTGTTATAGCTGGTACTACTGCGGTAAGCGATATACTTACCATACCAATGGGTTTATTTACAGTAGCTACTGGTGGTAACTTTATTGAGAATCCAATAAACAGATGGGCTGTAGATGCTCAAAATTCTACACAAAAAGCATTACCTATCTATAGAGGAAGTGATTATGAAGATAAGAATCTTCTTGGTAAGATGGGTACTAATGTGTTTTGGGCTGATTTAATTCAAAATCTTGGTTTTACAGAAGGTATGATGGCTTCGAGCCTTGCATTGTCTTATCTTAAATTACCATCTGTTGCAATATCTCTTATAGCATCTATTGGTGAAGGTTCTGTAGAAGCAATAAATCGTAAAGATGAGGTACTTTAGAAACAAAATGAAGCATTATCACAATCGTTTAATAAAATGCTTCCAAATGCGATAAAAAGCGGTAAAACAGATGAATTATATCAATAGTATGCAAATACCAAACAACAAATGGAGGATGATGCAATAAAGTCACAAAATCTTATCTTTGCTGGCAATATTGCTTTACTTACATTAACAAACCAAATAGAATTTGGAAAATATCTTTCTAAAGGTTATGATACCGAAAGAAGATTTTTTAAGTCAGTTGCAAAAAATGCAGACAATACATTAAAGGATATTTCGAAGACACAAGCTTTATTGCGTGGTGCTGGTATTGGTATGCTTAATGCAAGCACAGAGGCTTTCGAGGAGACTTCACAAGACGTGTTATAGAAATGGCCTTCAATGTTTGAAGACTTTAATCATTTTAATTCAAGTGTATTCAATCAAGAAAAGAAAGAGCTTGCTTCTAATTTATGGAATGCTTATTGGAATTCATTAGTTGAAACAATAAATGATCCATAGACGGCAGTAGATGCAATGACTGGTTTTATTACTGGTATGTTTGGTATGCCTCATAGGCAAATGACTTCTTCTGGCCAAAAAACACAATCTTGGGCTGGTGGTTTACCAGGTGCTATTAATGAAGCTTTTAGTGCTCGTACAAATACAAATGAAGTAATAAGACAAATTAATCAGTTTATATCAAATGACGATTAGACAAAAACTTATTATCAATCTTTAGTTAGAGATCTTGTTCTACAAGACGAACAAAATCTAGCTTTAGAGAAAGACGATAAAAAAGCTTATGAAGATTCAAAGTCTGCTCGTGCGATAAATGAGATATTACTTTATAGTCATATTGGTAAAACAGATGAGCTTAAGCAAAAAATAAATAGTTATCTTAATATGTCTGATCAGGAACTTCAACAAATCGTAAATGAAATAAAAACCAAAAAAGAAGATGGTGAATATACGATAGATGAGTTGAGGGATTCGATATAGAAAAGAGCTGAATATCTTAATCAAAAGATAGATTTTATAGATAAGACAAAGAAACATCTTTTATCAAAGAATCCATTATTGTCAGATAAATCACTTGAATCTTTGTTGTTTCTTGAAAGCCAAATAAACGATTGGCAAAATCGTTCCGACGAACTGACAAATACAGCATTTGAATCTTTTAAAAAAATAATGGCTTAGATAGATTAGAATCTTGCAATGCCAGCAGGTCCTAATCAATCTTATGTAAAGAATGGTAAATTGTTTGTCGATGACTCAAGAACATTAAGATTATATTAGCCAGGAGAAAATACTGTAGAATACTACATTGATAATGAAGGCAAACAACATAAACGTCGTAAAGCAATTGTAAAACAAAACGACAATGGAACTTATAGTATTGTCAAAAATCCTTTGAATATAAAAGAAAACGACGGCACTATATTTGTTGCTGATAAAGATACATTAGTAAAATCAGATATACCAGGTCAATACGTTTATATTAGCAGACAAGTCAATTAGAATGCGTTTAAGTTTGGTGTCACTATTTCACAAGATTATAGAGATGCATTAAAGGAAGCTGCTGAATCATCTGTTGGTCTTGATACTGATGAAATAAATGAATTTGTTGACAATATAGATGATATAGCTGAAATATAGAAATCACTTGACAATTTCTATAAACAAAGAAAAGATGTTTACGAAAACATAAACAAGCAAAATGAAATTGAAGAAAAAAAAGAAGCTAATGTTGCCAAGGAAGAAACTGTTAAGACATCGAAAAGAAATGAAAAAGAATTTAAAGATGCAAAATCAGTAAAGGAACTTCGTGATAAATTAAGAAATTCTAAACTTTCTGATCAACAAAAGCAACAAATACTTGATAAACTTAACAAAGAAGGTGATCAAACTGTAAAACAATATAAACAACTTGATAAATATAAAAACGAAATTATTGGAAAAATAAAGTCGATGACTTAGAATCAAGATTATATTGACTATGCTATAAGTTTGATTAACAGCGGATTTTATAAGTCGGAAACATTAAATGATTTCGCTAATCCTAATGCAGGATGGATTAATGATATTGATTTCTTTAAGAACCATGCAAATAAACCAGTTAATTACCGTGAAATATATGGTATAGCATCATATATGGTGCAACGTGCATTAACAGAAATCAATGCAAGTGAAGCTTATAAGAATCAATTTGATAGTTCTTATAAGAAGATGACAATTGAAGATCCTTTTAAGGATACTTTCAATAATAATTCATCCGCCGTAGTTTATATCAATGATCAACCATTAGTAGATCCAAATACAAAGAAGCCTCTTAAAAGTTCAAGTGATGTAACTCCAGTAAGCAAGAAAACAATTGAAGAAGAAATAGACAACATAGCTGATTAGCAAGACAAAGGTTAGAAATCTAGTATTCAATAGACTAATACTTGTAAAACAAAATCACAATATTACAGGCCTGCAATACCAGAATACGCGAAAGAGCAAGTTCAATAGAGAATGTTTAATATTGATTTTGCTGAGTATATGCGAAAAGAAGGTAATGGTGATTTTAGGAAACTATATGACTATCTAAGAGATAATGGTGTATTTGATTATATAAATGATGGTAAGTTAAGTCCAACTGCAAAAATTGGTTTTATGATTGATCCTGGCTTTAAAATCAATGACCAATTTGTTGTCTTTATGGTTGACTTGTCAAACAATCAAATTGTTGGTTCATTAAACAATAATTCATCTACTACTGAATATATTGGTTTACAAAGCGTACTTGATAATATATATTCTGAATATGATGAATTCTTAAAGTCTAATCCAGATAATCAAGATAAATTCTATTCAAAATCAAACACTGTAGTGTCTTAGATTATGAATGGTAATATAGCTTATTCTGATGAAGAGAAGACATTGGATAGTTCTGTTGAAGGTGGCGTAAAGTACGTAACTCAAGATAAAGCTGGTAATAAGGTTTAGCCAATACTTGGCATTATGAAGAATATGCGTATGGTTACCAATCGTAAGATAGCTGACGAAGATATTATAATGCCTTTGAATGCTTCTAGATATAGTGGTCGTGTGTTCTTATTGATACCTACCGCAACAAACAAATACTTTGCTGTACCAGTACGAACAAAGCATTTCAATGAAACCGAATTTAATTTGAAGTCTGATCAATTAGTTAGAAATACTTTTATTGGCAAAATACTTCTTGAGTCATTTAATAAATTAGCAGATATATCAACATATAATGACTTACTTCAAGTTGTGCCACAAATAGCAAGAGAATTGTATATTGGTGGTATACATATAAATCTTTTGAATGCAGAAGGTCATCGTCTTGATTTGAAATCTAATGATGATATAGCTACTATACAAATAGTGAAAGAACTTCAAGATGATGATGGATATGCTTTAGGTGCTGGTAGACAAGAAATTGTTGAATATGTAAATCTTTATGATACAGAAAGTGTCGAAGGTGCTATAGAAGAGATTACTACATCTGAAAAACGTTCACATGATGACATATTGAATGATTTACTTGATGTATTCATGAAGATGAATTCTCAAATTCAAATTGATATTAATGCTATAAATTCAGGAACTTATAATACAGATATAATCGAATCTCAAATACTGTCTACAAATCTCGAATCTGGTAGGATAGTAAACAGCTGGTTTACTGTTAATTACTTTGATGAGAAATCAAATTCGTTTGTAAAAGCTGTTAATCCTAAAATGTCAGATATGTGGATTCGTAGACTATCTGATTTAGCACAAAATTTTGTAGATGGCCAAGATGCCGAAAACAAACAAAAAGTGCAATTACTTGATAAGTCAGAATACACATATGATTTTGAAACAGGTGATATATATGATAAAGACAATAAAGTTGTTACAGATGAATTACCAACTGTAAAGAAAATCTTGATTACAGATTTGGCTAATATCATATATAAGTATAATGGTGCGTTGGAATCTGAGGTTTCTATTAATGGTGTATATAAGATAATAAGCGGACTTAACACTTCATATCTTGATATAAAGACTTAGAAATATATTGATGATACTAAGCAAATAAAACAAATCAATGACAAATTAAGAGAAAAATCAGGTCTTATACAAGGTATTAAAATACTTAGACAAGATATTGAAACAAATCAAAATGCAGCATCTATCAATGATAATGGTAATGTAAGTGTATTTAATGGTGCAGAAGAAGTTGAATATGAAGATGCTTTAAGTGTATTGCCTGAACAATATTCTGGTAAAGAATTAACAG
>Ga0247608_10004151_pt1 | contig 16430 bp, 16 predicted proteins | sample 176DNAGHGlowgp2_FD_193490 | JGI IMG/M metagenome (GOLD analysis project Ga0247608, IMG submission 193490) | Sheep rumen microbial communities from Palmerston North, Manawatu-Wanganui, New Zealand - 1766 DNA GHGlow gp2 | ecosystem: Host-associated > Mammals > Digestive system > Stomach > Rumen ... | reverse complement strand
ATTCTACACTTTTTATGAGTAGATGATAACATTTATTGCAGTGTTATTCAACAAAAATGTAGAATTCTACATTTTTCTATAATATATATTCAAATCACCTTCAACTCATCTTGTTGCTGTTTGCATCGAGGTCACAATTTGTGACTTCAAACGGTAGTGAACAACAAAAAACCCGTAAACACTGGGTTCACGGGTTTTGTCTCGTCTATCCACAAAAGATACCGATCTTTGAGAAGACAGTCGAACGATCTCGCGCTGTCTTGAGGTCAAGATTTTTGACCTCAAGACTCCACCACTTCGCCAATACAGCAAAACAGGAAATGTTTTTGAGTAGCATATGAGCTATCATAAACTTGTTGCAGCTGCAAGAAATTGAGAAAGGAGGTACAAGGTGTATAAGGACTGTATCCAGAAAACATTGGATAAGATCGAAGCGAATCTTAAGGACGAGATTGACGCAGAGATGCTTTCAAAGGAAGCGGGATATTCACTGTTCCATTTCTACAGGATATTTCAGGATGCCGTTGGCTTTCCTGTAATGCAGTATATCCTGAGAAGAAAGCTACTTAATGCGATATACGAGATCGGAACAGGACGCAGGAAAAATGATGTGGCGTTCGAGTATGGTTTTGATACATATTCGGGATTCTACAGATCCTTCGTTCGGGAGACCGGATATACACCGTCAGAGTACCTTCGTAAGTTCAAGGCGAAAAAGCCTTACAAGATCAATATCTTACAGGAGGAACACATTATGATAAATCATAAGTTGATCACCGAAGTTCTCGCTAACTGGGATCTTCAGGATCAGAAAGTCTCTGATATCGTATTCCCTGAGTCTGGAGAGATAAGCGATACATCCAAGTTTGTCGGTGATGAATATATGATCAAGTACACTGCAAATCTCGGCAATACGATGAAAGCGATCGAGATAGCCGAAGCGCTTAACAACGTTGGATTATCCGCACCGACGATCATTCCGACTAAGGACGGTAGAGAATACGTACAGGAAGGTGAACTCTACTTTTCTCTCAGCCGGATGATCGACGGAGAACGGGTAATGGCAGGCAAGCTGTATCTGGATGATTATGAGAAAAAGGCAAGGTATACTGGTGAGATCATCGGTTGGCTCGATAAAGCACTCTCTACGGTAGATACGGCAACAGACGAAGTTGATACTTACGATGCGGTCAAGTCATGGGCATTGCCAAAGGTTTCATCGGAACTAGGGTTAGACGATGACTTCACAAAGAAGTTTCTTTCTGAATTTGAGGAGCTCTACAAGTCGCTTCCGAGACAGGTGATCCACAGAGATCCGAATCCGAGCAACATCATCGTAGCTGATGATAAATGGGGATTCATCGACTTCGAATTGAGCGAGAGAAACGTCAGGATATTCGATCCGTGTTATGCTGCTACCGCTATACTGTCCGAGACTATCGAAGACGGTAACCGCGACAAGTTCATGAAATGGATCAGCGTTATGAAAGGGATGATTGCAGGATACGATTCCGTAGTAAAGCTCACCGAAGAGGAAAAGCAGGTGGTGCCTTACATCATCCTTGCAAATCAGTTTATCTCTACTGCTTACTTCGCTGACAAAGATCGCTATGAAGAACTCTATGAAACAAACAAGAAGATGACGAGATGCATACTCGATAATATCGAAAAGATGAAGATAGAATAACAGGACCGTGGCCTGTAAACGATATGTTTACGGGCCATTATCTTGAGATTCCATTTTGGAATTTCAAACTCCTTTTTGTTCTGGAAGCTCGATTTGATTTTGCTGTATATTTTATGTATAATAATGATGTGAATTATGCACATTATTATGGAGGTTATCACATGCCAAATATTAGACCCGTATCTGATTTGAGAAACTATAAAAGTGTTTTGGATGAGGTGTCCTATGGTTCTCCGGTTTATCTTACAAAAAACGGTAGGGGTGACTATGCTATTGTAAACATGAAGGAACTTGACGAACTAAATGCCATGAAAGCTCTTATCTGGGAACTGGGAAAGGGTGAGGCTTCCGCTAAAGATGGCTGGATCTCTCTTGAAGATGTTGAGAAAAGGCTTGGCTTATGAAACACATAGTTTTTTCTCCACAAGCGCTCATCGATGTAGAAGAGATAAAAGATTACATACAGAGCCAGTTCGGCGAAAAAGCGGCTACTAAGAATATCGCTCTGATTATTCATGACATCAAATTACTAGAACAGTTTCCAATGTCTGGATCAGGTATATGGGAAAGGTATGGGATCGAGTCCGACTATCGCTACATCTATGCCAACAAAAACTATGTTTTTTATCGTATAGAGGATGACCAGATTAAGATCATCCGAGTCCTTGATGCAAGGCGCGATTTCCTGAACATTTTGTTTGGCATCAAGACTCAAACCGACGATTTAGAATAAACTGTGGTCAAAAACTGTCGTCAAATCAGTATTCCAGGAAAACAAAAATCCCGAAAGCCTTATATTTCAGGCTTTCAGGATCTCATGTTCTTTACCCATTTTTTTGTACAGTGTTTTCTTAACCCACATCATACCACAAGAGCTTGTTGTTTTTCTCTGCAATCTTGAGGATTTGTTTTCAGCCTTGTGACTATTCGTTCTTGGTTGTAATACCTGATGTAAAGTTACACCATCTTTAAGATGCTTTTTTACGATTTTTAACTTGGTCTCTCTTGTTATTAGCATAAAAGTACCCCCATTCATTGTACATCGCTGTACAAAAAATGGGGGTAACTTCACATGATTTGGCGGAGAAGGAGGGAGTCGAACCCTCGCGCGGCTGTTACACCACCTAAAGCTTTAGCAAAGCCTCCCCTTCGGCCTCTTGGGTACTTCTCCATGCCGAAGTCATATGCTTCTGTCGAAGCGACATGAGATATTCTAACATAGAAAGTCAAACATTTCCACTACCAATTCAAATTTTCTCGAGGAAGCTTCCACAACTGTCCACGCGACTGCCCGAAACAGGCTGAAAACAGTGAATCTGCCGATGCCTGAGAGGGCATACCCCTCAGCCACAGAGTGTGTTATAATATCTGCCGTGAAGTCGGGAAACCACCGATACACAACGAAATACAGTGCTTTTGCCACAGAATCAGGAGAATACATATGTCCGAATCACAAGCGAATCCATCTAAGATCGATCTTTCTATTGCACAGCCCTACACGCCTTCTGAAGCGAAGGTGAAAGAATACACTTCCCGGAAGGTCAAGTCTGCAGTGGATATGCTGATTGGCTCGATTGTCCTGCTGATCGTCGTGATCGTGCTGATCCTGCTCTTCGTTCACGTGTTCCATTTCATCGTATACAGCATCAAGATCATTATCGGTCTTCTGCTCGTCCTGATCTTCCCGATCGTCTCAATATATAACCTCTTCGCCACAATGAAGAACGTGGGCAAGAAGAACTATTCTTTCTATACCGGCAAGATCCTGGACAAGGACGACAAGGGATACAGAGTCACCGGTGTCGCTTCTTCAGGTCTCTCCTTCCTCGACAAGACCGACTCCGGCGCGGAGAAAGCCCCCGGCACGCCGGTGATCATCGCCGTCATGAAAGATGACGTCGATCTTCTCGGGATGGAGTAAGTTATTCGTCACTCACCTCCTGTATATCCTCTGTCAGAGCCGGCGTATCCTCCAGCTCGATGATTCCTCGCAGCGCGCGATTCACTGCATTCGTACGCCTTGTCTGAAGTAATTCGAGGTTGTTCGAAGCGGCTGCAAGGCTCTTCTTCACCTTATCCAGGGCCTCTTCGTACTTGCCGAACTCCTTCTTCACCGATGCCAGCGTGCGCTCGATCTCGTGGGATTTCTTCTCGATTGCCAGGGCCTGGAAGTAGTTCGTAACCGTGCTCAGGATCGCCATGAGCGTATACGGGCCGGCCACTGTCACACGATATTGATTCAGTTCCTCCAGAAGATTCAGGTTCACGATCTCCGAATACATCCCCTCAAATGGCACGAAAAGGATCGCGTACGGGGTCGTATCCGGGACGCTGATGTACTTCTCGGCGATCGTCTGGGCATCTTCCCGGATCGCAGTTTCGAAATCTTTCTTCGCCCTGCCGATCATCTCTTTATCCCCAAAATCGTACGCTTGTAACAATGTTTCATACTTATCCAGGTGGCATTTCGAGTCGATCGGCAGGTAGGAAAAGCCTTCTCCACTGCGAAGCGGCATCTTAATCGCGATTTCCACGTGATCACTCGATCCGGGCTTCGTCGGCACCTCGATCTCATACTGCTGCGGGGTCAGCACATCCGCAATGATCTGCTTCAACTGCACTTCTCCGGCGATGCCTCGAGTCTTCACGCCGTTCAGCGTCTTCTCCAGTGCGCCCACCTGATTCGAGATACCCTTGATCTCGCCCATCGTCTTCTGCAGCTCCGACATCTGCGACAGCATGCCCCGGAAGCTCTTCTCAAACTGCTCATTCAGTGTCTTATCCAGCTTCTCGTTCACGGTCTCGCGGATCTTGTCGATCTGCTGCGTATTCTCTGTGCGAAGGGCCGTGAAATCCTCGTGCAGGGTCTTCGTCAGATCCGTCAGTCTCGTCTCCATCGCCTTATTCAACGTATCGAGCCCGGTGGTAAGGACCTTCTGGTTCCCCTCCAGGAGCACCCGGCTGCTCTCCTGATCCGCTTTCAGGATATCGGAAATATGGTCGCTCATCGCATCCATCCGATGCGTATACATGGCGTTCGTGACTTTACTCAGCTCGGCGTTATGCTGTCTCGTCGCATCCTGCTGGTCTTTCTCCACACGCGTCAGGTTCTCTTCCATCGAGGTCACGCGCCGCTCGATCGTCTGACCGAGGTTCTCCTGAAGTGCCCCCTGCATCGCCCCGAGCCGCTGGTCCATCGACCTACTGATACCCTCTTGCAGTCTGGACGAGTCCATCTCTCCTTGCCTTGACGCAAGAATATGCACACCCGCGAAGGTCCTAAGGACCAGAAACGCCGAGATCAGCACTACGACCAGTACCACTGCACAAATAATCAGAACTGCTATATCCATTCTTCACTCCTATCCACCGGACACTGCCGGTAACGTTGATCAAGCTCCCCGGCAGTTGTGAAGTATAGTGAAATTCGCAGTAAATGGAGAAACTGCACGCAACACCGGGAAGCCTGCCATCCGTCGGTCTTTGACCTCTACGATAAGAAGTCTAACACGGGAGCTGTCCTAATTTCTCCCCAGAACGGGAATGTCACACGTCCGCGCGGAAGAATTTCCGCTGCTTGATATAGAACACGACGCCGATCAGGAGCCAGACGACCAGCATGAGGTAGCTCTCTTTTCCGAAATGGACGCCGCTCAGACCCGGTATCGGGATCAGCTGCAGGATCATGAAGATCGAGCTGAAGATCACGCCGGCTGTTGCCATTGCCAATAGAAATGCACTGCCGTCTTTGTCTCTTCGTGCGGTGACCAGGGTCGATGCGGACGTGAAGAAATATCCGATGCTGGCGCCGATCGCACTCATGTCGACGAACCATCCCAGCGCCTCACGTCCCAGGATCGGTCCGGAGAGGCTGACGAGGATGCAGAAGATCATGGCATTCTTCGGGGTGCCGTACTTCGCATCTACTTTACCGAACCACTCCGGCAGATAGCCGTCACGGCTCATGGAATACATGAGTCTGGAAGAGGCGAGATAGAAGCCCATGATGCCGGACAGTACTGCACAGCTGACACCCAGTCCGACCAATACGACACCGAATGTACCCAGGAGTTCTTCGGCTGCGACCAGTACGACCCACTCACCGGCCATGACGCGCTCCGGCCAGTTCGCCAGCGCGGCGGCCGCCACGGTGTTGTTGCTGGTATATACGAAGCATCCGAACACAATGGAGATGATCATGATGAAGGATACTTTCTTGAAGCTGAAATTGAATTCCTCTGCGGCCTGCGGGATCGCATCGAATCCTACATATGCCCACGGTGCGATGGCGAAGGTAGCAAGGATCGCCCCCAGGATCCCGGACGTGCCCTTATGGGCGAACTCTCCGATCCCCGAGGTATTCGCGTTAGCCGCCATGGCAGCGCTTCTATCAAAGCCCCAAACCGGTTCCATGTTGACGCCCTTCGCCTTCGAGGAGATCAGGGCCGCGATGAATAGCGTAAAAACGCAGACCACAAGGAGCGTCGACAGGACCGTCTGCACGAAGCCTGCCTTCTTTACGCCCACGATATTGAGCCAGCCGAAAAGAAGGAGGATGGCCATGGCCAGAAGCATCTCACCCATATAGATCTCGAATCCGGCAATGGAATAGTGGAAGCCGAATTTCAGGATATCTCTTGCTCCATCGAGGCCGTCTACGATGAGACCGATCGCCGTCGAGTTCATAGGAACGTTGGTCAGATAGGCGATCACCAGGAACCATCCGCAAAGATAGGCCGCATTCTTGCCGAAGCATGCTTTTGTAAAAGTAAACTCACCGCCGGCCTTCGGATATTTCGGGACCATGTACGCATAACTGAATGCGATGATGATCATGACCAGTGCGCCCAGCACCATGGCGATTGCCGTACCGGCCACACCGGAAACAGGCAGGAATTTCTTTCCCGGATTGATGAAACTTCCCCAACCGATGACGCAGCCGAATGCGATGGCCCATACGTGAATCGGTGAAAGTGAACGTTGAAGTGATGCATCCTCTGTTTTCTGTTCGCTCTTACTCATACTTCCCTCTTCCCGGTCAATACGTAAAAGGGTACGACTTCCCAGAGCGCATACCCTTCTGTTTCTTGACCTGAATGACATAAAACGCACTTTAATTATATCACAGCTTCAGCCCGTTCCCGGCCTCAGTACACAAACAGATAGATCCCGAACCACATCGCCGCCGCGCCCAGCAGCACGAAGATGTGCCAGATGAAGTGCATGCCCTTATCGTCCTTACTGAACGGGATCATGCCCACGGTATAGAAGATCCCTCCGCTCAGGATCAGAATAAACATCCACAGATCGTGGCGGATCATCCTCGGTACGAACAGCAGCCCGCTCCACCCGATCACGAAATATAGCGTAAAATGCAGCGGCATGAACCTCGCCGGTCCGAAGATACCGATGATCGTGATCCCCAGAACGATCAGCGCCCACTGGATGCAGAACATCACGATTCCCTTCGTGTCGCCCCAGTACACGAGGCACATCGGCGCGAACGTCCCGCCGATCAGAAGATAGATGGAGCAATAATCGAACCTGCGCCACAGCCTCTTCACGAAAAGGCCGCTTTTCCAGGAGTGATACAGGCAGCTCATGGTGAACAGCAGGATCAGGCAGATCCCGTAGAAACACGATGCCAGGATCTTCAGCCCCGTATCGGACTTCAGAAGCAGCAGCACGAACCCCGTGATCGACAGCCCGGCGCCGACACCATGCGTCACCGCATTGCCCACTTCCTCGAGCGTCGTCAGTTTCGGCGGCTCATTTCTCTGCCATATCTCCTCTTTCGTCAAACGTCGCCAGCGCATCGTCCCTATGTCCTTCCGCCTCCTGCTTATTACCTAGTCATTATACACGACTTTCGCCCGTTTCTCACCCCTGAACCGGCCAACACGGATTCTTCGGCAAAAGCACTTTGGCCGGCCATATATGTAAGAAGGGGGACCTCCTTCGAGATCCCCCTTCGCTTTCTCAATTCACAACCGGTCCGCCGGTCGTCGGGTCACACCCGATCAGCCGATCGCTACATCCGTACCCGAGATTTCGTAATGCTCTACCTTATCATCCCAGCTGAAGACCGCGAACGTAAACGTCACGCTCGTCACCGTCATAGATGTATCCGGCTTGCAGCTCTCTCGGATCTCGCACACACTGTTCGGCGCTACATCGTCACTCATGATCGGGTTGCCATCCGGCTCCACACCATTGATCAGGAAATCACGATCCTGGATCGTAATATTATACGGTGTAAGGTTCTCTACATCGAAGGCCGCGCACTTCTCACGGAGTTCCTTATAGTAGATACGGATATTCGAATCCTCATAGATCAGCGTACCCTCCGGCTTCGCATCAACCGTCACCGACGCATCAATCACAACATTATCCACATGCACCATGTAGTTGCCCTTACGGTTATCCGGATTAGCAATGATGAAACCACCACTGACCATACCGACCGCCTGGCTGGCATCGACTTCGCCCTCGGCAACGACCTCACAGGTGCTGTGCGGCGCCATATGCACACTCAGATACACATTGTAAATACCACGTCTGTTCACAGACAGCGACTCCGCCTGGATGATCGCATCCACTTCCGTCAGATTCTGAAGGCACATGATCGGCCCATCCTCAGACAGTTCTTTGAACGCGATACGGACATTCTCATCTTCGTAGATCACCGTACCTGTAAGCTCCGGCGGCGTAACCGTAACGTTCGCGTCTACGGCCACGGAATCGAAAGTCGCACGGAACGTCTCGATCGTTTCATCAGGATCCGCGAACTCGAACTGGCCGCTCACCATACCGACTACCTCGGACGGATCCACTTCAACCTTCGCCACGATACGAGCCACACTGTGCGGCGCAATATCCTTGCTGTACCACTCCGGATACGGCAGGTTTCTACCATTGATTGCAACCGAATTCACATTGTCATGCAGATCCAGCGCGGTCAGGTTCACCACATCGAAGGCCACGCCCTCTTTGCTGAGCTCCACGTAGTAGATCTGAATCGACTCACCTTCGTAGACAAGCGCTCCGGAAGAAGACGGCGCTTCCACGGTCACCGTATCGTCGATCACGGTCGTGTCAAACATCGCATCATATGTGTTCGAATACGTGTCAAAATCGACCACACTTATACGTCCGCTCACTGTGCCGACCTTCTCATTGACCGGAATCGCGCAGTCGGTTATAACCTCTGCCGAACTACCGGCAGCAACCTTATCACTCATGGTGAAGTCCATGATGCTGACACCGTCGATCGCCAGCGACTCCATCTGTATCGTCACCTCATGGTCCGTCAGGTTGTCCACCGTGAAATGCACGCCGTCACTTGCCACCTTATTGAAGTGGATGACTGTCTTATCGTCCTGGAACACGATCACGTCGTACTCCGCAGACGAGGACGCAGTCTTCGGCGGCTCAGTCGGCGTCGGTGTCGGCGCTTCCGTCGTAGACGTCGGCGGCTCGGTCGGATCGACCGGTTTTGTCTCCGTCGGGTCAGTCGGATCCGTCGGCTCTGTATCCGTCGTCACCGTGCGTTTCTGGCCCATGACCTCGATCACATTCGAGAAATCATCAGAATACAGGTCAAGTGCCACATCGTCACCGTTGGTCAGAGTGAACTCATCGTCCTCCTCCTTGAACTTCAGCGACAGCTTCACCTTCTCGTAATCGGACTCTTTCTGGTCCTCAATTGCCTCTTCAAAAGCACTTTCGTCGGCGTCGCTTATGTTCAATGCGTCGGTCACGTTCGGGATCTTCACCTCGACCGGCACCGAATAGCCCTTCTTCTCTTCCTTGACGCCGTCCTTATCGACCTCATACGACGCCTTCTTCATCACAGCCGATACCGCATCGCTACCGCCGAATTCATCGATCGCCGCGATCGTTTCGTCCGAGAAATCTCCCGCCTTGGCGAGCTTCTTGCTGCTTCGGGAGATCAATGCATCCATGACGCTCTCTGCTGCCGTCACGACGTCGTCCGTCTTCTTATCGGATTTCTTACTGCATCCGACAAGCGAACCGACCATCGCCGCTGCCAGCACCAGGCACGCCGCTCTCTTCGTTAACGTTCTCATAGAATCTACCTCACTAAAAACTTCTTTTTCCTTGAAGACACAGAAGTCCGCTCTCCTCTTCGTTCTCCCGTGTCAATACACGCTTATATTATCCCGAAACTTCGTGAAAAGCAACGTTTTCCGCAGGATTCGTCTGTCCCCGCGTCCCAGTGCTTCAGAAGCCGCCTCATCCGACGCGGATCCTTCTTCACGCACTGCATCTCGTCAGCGGTAGCAGATTGCCTTCCGGATCCGCTCCACCTTCTCACTCCCGGCCAGGACCTCCGCCAGCACGAACGCCAGCTCGAACGTCGCCCCGAGCCCCTGCCCGGTATAAATATTCCCGTCCACCGCCACGCTCTCATGAGTCAGCACCGCATCCCCCATCTCACACTCGAAATCCGGATGACAGGTCGCCTTCTTTCCGGAAAGCAGACCCAGGTGTGCCAGGATCGACGGCGCCGCACAGATTGCCGCCAGCTTCTTCTCCCGCGCGAACAGCTCGCAGCTCGACTTCACTTTCTCGCTTCTCTCCAGGTTCTCGACCCCGAGCCGTCCGCCCGGCAGGAACACCATATCCACCTGACCGAAAGCCACGTCCTCCAGGAGCACGTCCGCCTTCACCTCGATCTTCCGCGAAGAGAGCACTTCCCTCCGGCCCATGACGGACGCCATCTCCGTCTCGATCCCCGCACGCCGCAAGATATCCACCACGATCAAGGCCTCACACTCTTCAAACCCATCTGCCAGAAAGACCACTACTTTAGACATACTTCACCTCCGGACTTGCCGTCGTCCGCCCGAGACTCCTTCCCGAACAGCTCTGGCTCCGTCTCTTCAAGTATTTCAACCAAAACCTTGTAATCAAGATACTGTATTCCATACTTTCCAACATGGATTTTATCCGCTAAAGCACTGGTATAGAAGACTTTCATAGCAGTCTGATAATCCATAGCGTGTTTCTCCGCCAGGTGCGCAATAATACGCTCCTCCAGTTTTTCTTGATAAATATCCTCCATCACTTTATCGTCCATGAATCATACCTCTTCCGCCCTCATAAAAGTTAGCATCTCATCGACAGCTCGCTGCGTAATGAAGGCAATCTGATCACTCATTCAGATCATCAGGAAAGCCTTTTACTTTGAACCCTGAGTCGTCTTCTTTCATTTCAAAAATATTGAGATAAGCCTTAGCTGATTGCTTAATATCGGTCTTCCTTCGCGCCCAACGAATTGCCTGCTCTCTATTTGTGGTAACATAGAATCCTTTTCCAAAATCCAAGGGACGAAAAGAATGCACAACGTCTGGCGACGAAACGATCAAGTCAGAGCCATGATAAACAATCATGCTGCACCTCCCCGTAACGCTAGGTACTCTTCAATATCCTCAACCACAAAAGAAGTACTTTGCGTATGAAGAACGTCATAGTGCGGAACAAGATAATCATCAATACAATTGAATGACTGCAACTTCTTATATACGGACGCCGGCGACTGTTCCCACTTTCTCGCACAAGCGTGGATCACATAAACAACAAATTCAAAGACATCTTTGTTCACACGGCTTCCTCCTCTCACTATAACTGATTCATATTATAAATCACCCGCGCCTGCTTGTCATTCATCCACGAATCCGCGCTTGTCATTTCTCCATCGCCGTCCGACCAACTAAATCTTCAAAATCAGCTATTTAGTCTGTCGCTTTTCCCGGATTTTCCGGATCTCGACTAACCAAACTTTCAAAAACAGCTGTTCGGTATGCTATTTCCGCCCCTTTTCCAGAGCCTCGACTAACCAAATTACGAGAAATCCGATTTTGGTATGCCAAAAGCACTGTTCCCAGTGCTTTTCGAGCATAAAATGACATACCAAATTCCCATTTCGAAGGATTTAGTCTGTTAAGGCCTCGCCACTCGACTGACTAAACTTCCCCAATCTCAAATTTAGTATGTCACCACTTGGTCAGGCCGCCGATTAACACCGCTTTCCGCTGTTCCTCACTTACAGATGAATAACGAAGTGCGGGCTGCAGAACGAACCGATTGCTCCGACGACAGACGCCCCGGCCGCCACACTCGCAGAGGCCGCCGCCTGCCTGGCCGACCTGGCCGTGATCTCCGCCTGGATCTGCATGAAGCTCATGTGCGCATCCTCCAGCATCCGATTGATCGCCTCCGCCGGAGTATTCGCCCGACCCGACTTCACCATCTGCCCAATGGCCGCAATGATCCTCGGATTCGAGTATTCGATCCCCACCAGACACGGCCCGTACGCATAGTAGTGCCGGGTCAGTTCATTTGCGATCTCGGCGATCCGCGCACCGCACCGGTCCATCTCCTCCTTGCGTTTCTTCCCGATATTTCTATCTTCCCTGAGGCAGAGCATCCCGGTTGCCACCAGCGCCAGCGGAATCAGATGCAGGATCGTGAAATCCAGATAATCCCTCGGCACCAGCGCCCGCCGCCCCGGCGACTTCACCGCGATCACGACCAGAAAAACAACGATGAACAGCGCCACACCGCCAATGGCACTGAGCACCACGCCGACTGTTCCCGCCGCACTCCCTCTCATTTTCGAAAGAGCCTCGTACCGCGAATTCAGGAAGTCGTACTCATCGTACAGCGCCTCTTTCTCCCCGAAATGCCGGAACATCCGTCCCAGCTCCTGTAGATTCTGCGCCCGAAGATCGTAGCACTGATCCACCAGATTCGCCTGACGGCCGGGCCCACGTAGCACAGGCGCCCCCTGCCCAGAAGCACCCGCCACCGGACGGATCTCCGAGCCGGAACTCCCGGCCCTTGTCCCGCACTTCTTGCAGAACTTCGCACCCTCCTCGAGTTTTTCCCCACAATGACCACAATAAGACATCTTCACATCCTCCTTTTTTCCGAATCATTTTCTACTCCGGAAACACTGTTCCTCATACACCGGACCTCACGCATCTGATCCATCAATCCCACCAGGGATCTCGGTACTTATCCGCCCCCACATAGATCTCCATAGCGTACAAAGGCATCTCCATCCCCATTACCGGATCCGGAACCGCAATCATCGAGAAGCCGAACCCGAAATACAGATACTCCGCCTCCCGCGACAGATTCTCCCCATGCACTGTCACCAGCATGTACGCACTGTTATAGACGAAAGTATAGAAATCGTCGTATATCTCCTGATGATCCTGGCTGTCCTTCGGCCACCCCTGGAAATACCACTCATTCAGCGGTTTACTTCCCATATAGTCGAAGACCGCCAGCATCGAGCAGCACGACTCCGAATCCGGAAGGTACGTACCTTCCATCGGCGCATGCGTGATAATCCCCGCCTCATTCGCCGTATCTGCACGCTTCTGCTGGTTCGCCATAAGCGAATCATCGAACCGGAAATAGTACATCTTCGGATCCCCGTTCTCATCGAACCCATTGATCTCGTGATCACCACACGCATCCACGATCGCCTGCCGGATCGCCGTATCCGCAATACTCTTACACGCAGGAATATCCAGCGGGTAGTAGCTCGGGACCGGATACCCCGAGTTCTCCTGCTCACTTTCCGATGTCTCCTCAGTCTCCGTCTCACTTTCTGACGACTCCTCCGTCGCCTGCTCACTTTCGGACATCTCCTCTGCCGCAACCTCAGAAGACTCCGGCTCTTCGTCCCAAGGCTCCTCAGAGCTTCCCTCAATAACCTCCTCACCCACTTCCTCCTCGCTGACTGCTTCTTCAGCCACCGCCTCGGAGTCCCCCTCCGGCTCGACATCCGAAGATGTTTCTGTGCCTTCCGAACCCATCTCCTCAAGAGACTCTACCACAGAAGTAGCCTCTACCGCAGAAGTGGCCTCCACAGAAGTTTCTTCCGTCCCCGTCGTGTCCGCCGCACGGGTTTCCACAGGCGCCTCCTCCACAGTAGTCTCCGCAGCCGCGACGGTTTTCGTCGTGACTATCGCTTCGCTTTCTGCCGTCACGCCCATCGGAATCTCCGTACCTCTCGCCTCCAACGGAATCGTACTTTCCGGAAGATTATAGATATGCTCGTCAGAAGGCAGATCCGCCTGCGCACACCCGCACATACCCAGAACCATGGACACGACCATCGCCACCACACACACTTCGTATTTATATTCAGACTTACTCATGATCTCTCCCCCTATACTCTCTCCACGGCCAGTTCATATACCTCGCCCGGATCATGTTCCGCAGCCGGGCCACTTACCACGGCCGCCTCACCTAGTCTCTTCCCATCTCTTACCATCTATGATAATATGCATTTAGGAACTTACTAGACACGAACAAGAAATAGTTTAGTTCCTATTTCGGCACGAAATTGCAATAATTGTTTCAATTGAAGTTGCTATTTTAGGAACTCACAAGGAGATCACCATGTCAGATTACCTCGAGAAAAAAGTCAGTATCACCCTCAGTTACGAAGCCCAGGCCACCATCGAATCCGACATGAGCCTCTTTCTCCCCGGCGGCAAATTCGCCACCTTCGTCAACATCATCATTGCGAACTACAAGGACGCGTCCACCGCTTCGATCCGCCTCGCTGCCAAGCGCGAGCAAGAGCGCCTGGAGTCCATGCTCACCAATGGCCACGCCCCCCTCACGAAAACGGAGAAACAGGTCATCGACCGTCTGACCCTTGCCTACACGCAGAGTCTGCGCGAACAGATGCACACCTACCGCTCCGACTCCGGCACCACGAAGAAAATCCGCATCAACAACCAGAACTTCGAAGACCTGGGCATAGGCAGCCAGTCTGAATATTACGCAGAAGAAGACTACAGAAACGTCGGCACCTACATAAAGACCCTGCTCGAAGACTACGCCCGCCAGGACTTCTCCCGTCGCGAAGAGATTTTCTTCCTCGACATCATCGAAGCCCTCCAGGTCGCCATCCGCGAGCAGAAGCTCGTCCGCATCGGCTACACCGACCGCAACAACCAGGTCTCCAGCCTCCTCTTCCGCCCCTACGGTATCCTCACCAACAGAATGAACGTCTACCACTATTTCGTCGGCATCCTGAAGGACCCCGAAGCCGGATCGGACAAACTCTACTCCCTTCGCATCTCCCGCATCCGCAGCGTCAAATGCCTCCAGCAGAGCGGTCACATCCCACTTCCCATCCAGGAAGGCATCAAGAAGCAGATCCGCGAAAAGAACGTACAGTACATACAGGGCGACCAGGAACTCTACCGGATCGAGCTTACCGAACGCGGTCAGAAGATGTACAACTCCATCCTGTATCTTCGCCCCGCTTATACGGCAAAAGCACTATCCTCCGGGGGGCGTGCGGTCTACGATTTTGACTGCACTCGTGAACAGATCCAGAACTACTTCTTCCGCTTCGGTAAAGACGCCCTCATCCTCTCCCCCGACTCTCTCCGGGAAGAATTCGCCGCCGCCTACCGCCGCGCCTCCAGCGCTTACAAGACTCCGTAGAAATTTCTGATTTCATCGATCTTTTGCCGATAACTGAACAGATCATTAAATATGCCGCTCCACTTCTTATAGAGATGGTACTCACACCCACAAGATCTTGGCCCAACAAAGGAGTATTTGTATTTTCTGAAGCAGCGATCCCAAATCACCACTTCATCCTTCAGCGCATGTACCTCCTTACTGTTCTCTCCGTATTCGCCAACAAAGATCTTCCAGACCTCAAACAGCACCACGAAATACGAGAAAAGTTCATTCACTATAGAGAAAACAGCATAGTCGGCAACCGATCCTTCCCGATCGTTCTCTCGCGCATTCTCATATATAAACCTTTCGATCCTCGACAGATTATCATGCATGTAGTGAGAATCGAAACCTTTGCGTTTCCCCTCCACAAAAGTGTCCAGCATTCCTCTCAGATTTCCATTTTCCCTAAGTGCGCTAATCAACTTATCACTCCAGTAGAATTCGTTTGCGTCATAATAGAGCGTATGTTCTATGCCCCCATTTGCGATGTCCTTGATGTATTTAAGCAGGAACCACACCGCACACACTTTCCCATACAGCATCGAGACCCGCTTGCGATCCTTTGCTTCATGTCCGGCTTCAATAGCATCAATAGCAAAATCCTCGATTGTGCGCACATACTTCTCGATATAATAACCGGACATGACTCCCAGCGGAAGATCCGTCTTCACGGAAGGATCACAACAGAGAAGAGGCCCCATAGCAAGTGCTCTCTCCACAGAAGAAACATCGAAGCGTTCTTCCGTTTCTCCCTCTTTATTTCCGATCCGTTTATGGAGAAGAACTGGAGAGACATGTCTCCCCACATTCATGTTCTGATAGTATCTCTGATGCACCAGAAGATAGAGCGCATATAGATCCGAACTGGAATAGTTGAAGAAAGAACTCACGATCCCCCACGACTTCTGCATGGAATCCTGATATGCTCTGGTTCCGCTACATCTATAAGAAGTATTTCCGAAGCTCAGGATAGACGTCAGACCATCTAGATTCCCCTTCCCGTTACATATTAGGCTGATATTCCCATAGGAGCCGGAGATCACGATCGAAGCCGGATCTCTCGCCGCCTCGACGGACAACTCCTCATAGACAATATGTAATGACCCCCGATTTGTAGGTTCGTGGATTTACCCATATACTACAAATCGTTAGAAAAACATGTGGTGATGGGAGTTACCGCATACAAATGGAGGTCACATATGAAGTATAGCAC
>Ga0247608_10004146_pt1 | contig 16439 bp, 23 predicted proteins | sample 176DNAGHGlowgp2_FD_193490 | JGI IMG/M metagenome (GOLD analysis project Ga0247608, IMG submission 193490) | Sheep rumen microbial communities from Palmerston North, Manawatu-Wanganui, New Zealand - 1766 DNA GHGlow gp2 | ecosystem: Host-associated > Mammals > Digestive system > Stomach > Rumen ... | reverse complement strand
ATAAAGTTCATCTCTTATTTCTACGGTATGTTCAATTCCTGCTAATTTAAATTTTTTAGGTATATTCATATTAGTCTAAATCCCACCTAAAACAAACCAATGTTGGCTGTTCTACGACACCATGAGCAGACAACGCAAAATATTTAATATCAGCCATGTGTCCATTATAAATATCAAAATGATCTGTATAATCAACTTTCATGTTATGGTCACCAACAGGTTTTGCTTTAAATGTTTTATCAGAATCAGGCATTTGACAAATAAATACCATATCATCATATTGCCTTAAACCTTGTTCGATACCAATTACTCTACATGAGATAGTATCATACTTCTTAATTTTAATCATATCTGAAGTACGACCATTTGGTGTGTATTTCGATGTTTTAAGTCTTATTACTGCACCTTCCCATCCTTCTTGAACATACTTATCATGTTCAATTTTCATTGCGTCAAAACCGCTTATTTCGAGTTGTGGAACAAGTTGAATTTTTAATTCACTGTTTTCAAAGTCTTTTAATGGTGAAAAGCTCAACTTTAATTGTTTTGCCAGCTCTTGCATAGCAACCCATCTTAAATAAAATGCATGATTAGTATCAACAATATCATACCAATAGAATTCCAATTCATTCATTTCGATATCTAACTCTTGTTTTCTACATATACCACTTATTTTATTTAAAGACCATCCATGTTTATATATTTCTCCATCCATTATTAACCATGGATTATCTTGATATATTGTTAACAAGAAAGGATTTTCTAATATATGCTTAATAGCAACATCATAATTAATTGCTCCTCTAGAAGAAGTGTGTAATTTACCATCTGATCCTAAATAAATCAAACAACGGACTCCATTAATTTTTCTACTAATATAATATTCTTTATCAAAAATACTTCTATCAGTAATTGATGTTTCCTGTTTACATAACATAGGCTTTGGAGCACCAGTATTACCAGTTATCTCATTACCTATAATATCATTTAATTCATCAATAGAATATAAATAAACATCTTTGTTCAATGGTTTGTAACCTTTATCTACAGCATGCTTAATTAATGATTCGTATTGAAGTTTTCCTTGTTCTTCTAAAGTTCGTTTTGCTTTACCATTGTATATATAAATAGATGGTTGTTGTGTTTTCTTGCCATTGTACTGAAAACTAAAACGTGTAATTATCATATGATCATCCTCAAAGGAAAGATCGAATTCTAAAACTCTAATCTTCCCTTTAGATGATCTAGATACTAATTGTATCATAATTATACTCCAGTATGACCAAATCCACCTGTACCACGATCTGTTTCATCAAGGACGTCTACAACATACCATCCGATGTGTTCTATTTTATTAATTACCATCTGTGCTATTCTATCTCCATTATTGATTATAAATGGTCCATTAGAAAGATTAACAAGAACAACTCCGATTTCTCCGCGATAATCTGCATCAATTGTACCAGGACTATTCAAGACAGTAATTCCATGTTTTAGTGCGAGTCCACTTCTTGGTCTAATTTGTGCTTCATATCCTTCAGGTAATGAAATATAAAAACCAGTTGGAATTAACTTTCTTTCCATGGGCTGTAATGTAATAGGCTCATTAGTATAAGCTTTTAAATCCATTCCAGCACTACATCTGGTTTCGTATTTTGGCAAAGAATTATTACTTTTATTAACAATTTGAATTATCAAATTAGGTGTGTTTTCCATTAAAGTATATGTTTTATTTTATCAAAAGTATGTGTTTTACTTCATCATCAATATCAAGATCTATATTTTCTAATTTAGCTCTATCAATTAAAACCAATAAATATTTATACATATAACATCTTTGATTTTCAAGAACTCCTTTATCACATATTGGTGTAAATGTCAATTCATTATTAATCAACTTATCAATCATATCATGTAATTTGATAAGTCTTGTCTCAAGTTGATAATATTCAGCTTTAAACCGATCTTTATAATCAGTACTATTCATTAATTCTGTAGTTTCACTCAGATTTTTCATTATTATACCATTTTAAAAATTCACTTATTGGATCTGCATATTCTTCTTTATAGAATATTTTATATACATTATCTTTCTCATCATGAACAAAAACACAAGGAGACAGATGTGCTGCAAAAGATCCTTTAATTGCTTTTGCTTTACGTCTTGTTTTCATCGAATTTTCATCAAAAAGAATTACTTCTAATTCTTCTGGAAATGAAAATGATTCTATTTCTTTAGGTTCAGAATAAACGATAGTTAATTTCATTAATCCTCTTTTTCGTTTAGATCAATACCAAGATCTTCTGAAATTTTATTCTGTACTCTTTTCTTATAGGTTTTTATTGCTTCTTGTAAATACAAAAATTCTAATTTAGATACACGATATTGATGACATATAAAATTATCATCAGCAATTTTCTTTGCAAAAGACATAGTATAACGATCTTCAACACTTATCCAAGGCTGAATTTTATAACCATTAATTACTGGATAAGAATCAATAACATCAGCATTTTTAATTTTTTCCGCTAATTCAACAACAAACTTTCTCATAGATAAATATAAGCGTCCTTTCTCGCTCTTGATAATGCTACATATTGTAGCTGTCGTAATTCTTCGGCATCTCTACGTTTAAATAAATCTTTCATATCTACAAAGATATTTGTTATAGAAGATCCTTGGGATTTATGAACAGTAACAGCATATCCATAATCCAGAGATTTCTTTCTAATTAATCTATTACCATAATACAAATCAAAAGGCGTTACAAATGAATTCATAATTTGAAAATACTTCTTCCAATAGAACCCTCTTCGTTGCTTATCTTTTGTTGTTATAGCTTTTATTCTAAAATGCTCTATTCTATCACATAACCAATTAGTATATTCACTTGATATTTCTTTATCAAGAATGTTTACAATTCCTGATTCTTTAGTTAGACTATTATATAGTTCTAATTCATAACCAGGTAAATTACCAACTTCTGGAATAAAAATACTTGTTTTAACTGGTTCGTTAATAATTATATAATCCATTCCATTTTCATATGAAATCATATTATATTCAAAATTATCATATGCAGTTAAAAACTCAAATTTATTATATTGGTTTTCTTTACCAAATATAGACTTATGAACTAATTCATTATATATTCGAACACGATCATTTGTATAAGCTAAAATCTTAGTATATAAAATATCTGATTTGTTAATAGCATATTTAAAAGCTTCAATTATCTTATTTAGATATTCATTCGCATTTGCAATGACAAAGGTACTCCCTTTTTCTCTAATATCCAAATTAAAATTAGTTAAATAATGTTTGCGAAGTTTAACTAATAACGGTGTTAATGCACTTTCATTATCTTGACGAAATATCTTAGTTAATGTAACACTGTTATTGATATCCCATACTTTAGAATAACAAAATTTACCAACAGGTGATAATTGCATTCTATCTCCAACATAAAGAACTTTTGCTTCATGTTCTTCACATTTTTCTTCTATAAACTTAAATAACTCATCATTTATCATAGAAGCTTCATCACATATTATAACACCGTGATAAGGAACATTTTTTGTTGGATTAGAATTAAATTCTAATTCTTTAAAATCTAATTCCAATATATCCAATTTAGGAGATAAGGCAAGTAAAGAATGTAATGTCATTACTTTTTGATCAGTAAGTGATTCTAAAACTAAAGCTGCTTTATGAGTAGGTGCAGTTAAACAATATTTAATAGCTTTATGTTGTAAAAAGTCTATAATCATTCTAATAATTGTAGACTTACCAGTTCCAGCACTTCCAGATAAAGTACAAGCATAAGTTTTACCATGCAAAATCCAATCTTCAATATGATTTAAAGCTTTAGACTGTTCTTCACTTAATGTAATCATATACAAAAAGAGTCCCAATGTTTCCATTGAGACTCTTATTTATTAACTTATCCACACTTAGAGAATCCACATGATGTACAACTTATGCAACCACCTTCGTGAATTAAAGTTTTTGCATGACATTCAGGGCATTCATCCAATTCATCTGTAGATTGTTTTTTATCTGTCATAACTTCAATACTCTGTGATTCAGCATTTACTGGAATACATTTCTGGATACGTTCAAGAATTTCTGCATGCATATCATTTAACGCATTACCAACAGCTACAGGACAACATGATCCTTTAGAAGTATCTTTATGAGTTGCTCTTCTTACAGCATAAGAAGGACATGCTACACATGATCCAAGTTGATCAATAATTTTATCAATTGACACTCCTCCACGAGCTGCAAGAGACATCATTCTTGATAAACCAACCATATATGATTGGCAACCACCAGTAGACCCTTTACTCAAATATGTTTCCATAAGAGCACCAGTTTGTGGATCAAAGAATGCTTCTACATGTAAAGTACCACAACCAGTCATTAAAGTACGTTTAAGACCAATACAATTATCACCAGCTTTAATTATTTCTCCACGCTTTAGTTGATCGGAATTTTGTAATACTTTATTTTCAGAATCCTTTTTATCAACAACTAATACACCTTCTCTTTTACAACCACTACGATAAACTGTAACTCCTTTTAAACCTTCTTTCCATGCATTAATATAAATATCATATACATCTTCAATAGTGGCTTTATTAGGAAGATTAATAGTGCTTGAAATACTAGCATCAGTATATTTCTGTAATACAGATTGAACTTTAATCCTATCTATAGGATTTATATCTGCTGAAGTAATAAAATAATCAGGCAACTTTACATCACCAGTGGCAGTTTTATAATCATCAACGATTTTAGTATCCACAGAATAATACGTATCTTCTCCATTTAAAGATTGTGTTTTTCTTGTATAGGATAATGCGAACACGGATTCCACCCCTGTACTCGTCTGAAGCATAGTTGCAGTACTTCCAGTTGGTGCACACGTCAATAACTGACTATTATACAACCCATATTTTTGTATATCATCCAATACAGCTTGAGGTAAATTCAATGCCTGTATGAAAGATGATTGTACTAATTTATCTTTTTCACATTTAGGATATGCTCCATATTCTTTTGCTAAAGCTAATGATTGTTCAATTGCATTAGTTGCAATCTCTTTATAAATTAAATTAATTATATTAAGAGATTCTTCACTACCATAAGTTATACCAAGTTTAATTAATGCATCTGCTAGACCAAATGTACCTACATATTCATCCATTGTTTCCAATGGTACGGACTATCTCTTCATCTTACGATGCTGTGCACTTCGAATTTGTGCTAATCTCAAATTCTACTTCCTTACATTCATCAGGAATAGTCTCTACACTTCTTATCCAATAATAATTTAAATATATCCTATTTTATGACTATTGAATAATTTAGCACGGTATTACCATATTTTTTAAAAAAAAACTTAGGTTTCACCGTTAGCATAATATTTTTATTTATTACACACCCGTTAGCACGGTTCACACAGTTTTAATTGACCTAGTATGTCAAGCCAATTTGTCTCCAGTCTCTAACTGAATTTTGTTGTTCCTCTAAAGGATGTAATGTTAATCCTTCTATTAGAACTTGATTTAAAGCTGTAACAGCAATAAATGTTGCCTCCTGTAATCCATCAAAATCAAAATAAGCCTTATTTGTAAATGGATTAATTACAAATTCTGATAAATTTAAACTGCCGAGTAAACAAGATCCTCCAGCAGGGAGTGGTTCTTCCTAAGTATTATCATATAAGTTTTTTGTCTTATATATCAGGAATTTTCATTCATATCCAACTTTCTCCAAAGGTTGGAATACGTCTGTCGATTCAGACCTGTTTAGCATATATTTTCACTGATTTGTAACTTTGTAAATTAGCAAATCAGCGTCGCGCACTCGTGAGGATATTATATTTATTCAATCCTTATGCGTTACAGTGAATAATAAATTATCTAATTCATTATTTTACCTCGGGATTACCATATGTATGGACACTTAGGTTTCCCCGATTTTACGCGATTTTGTTCATCTGAGCCCAAGAAGAGCACAGGGATTGACTCCAGCGTATTCAAATGCTGTAGTTGTATTCAATAAATTGTAATTAGAAATCCTATCCCAATATAATATTCCTGGTTCAGCATAATTCCAATTGTTCTCAGCAAGTTTTTTAAATAATCGTACAGGATTAATTACTTTATAATAAACTCCATCAACTTCATGTAATTCGCCTTCTTTCCAATCAGTTGTATCTATATCTGTTTGATATTGATTACATGGCCAAGATAAAACATATTTTTCAGCACCACGCTCAACAGCAGACATAAATTCATCACTAATGCGTACAGAAATATTAGCATAATTGACTCTGCTCAAATCTGTTTTACAATCTATAAATTCTTCAATATCAGGATGATTAATATCCATGCTAATCATTAATGCTCCACGCCTTCCATTTTGAGATATTGTTTGAGTAATTTGAGAAAACATATCCATGAAACTAACAGGACCACTAGATGTTTTACTAGCATTATGAACTGTTGACCCATTTGGTCTTAATAAACTAAGATCAATTCCACATCCGCCTCCGTAACTATAAGTTCTTGCAAGTTTTTTTGCACAATCAAAAATAGATTCTATTGTATCGTTCGGTTGAGATAGAACGTAGCAATTTGACAGCGTTGTCTTTTTATTTCTAACGCCTCTGTTAGCTAAAATTCTACCACCAAACAAGAATTTCTTATTATAAATAAGTTCTTTTATCGGTTTATATCCATTACTTACTCTTTCGAGCCATTCATCAAAAGTTTCATTATTATTTTGATACTTCTTTTCCCAGATAGTAATAGATAATTCATTGTTATTCAACCACTCTTGTACTGTCATAATAAAAGTTTTAGAATAATATTAATTAATCTACTACAAATGTATCTGCGTATTGAGTATTGAGTAAATTCTTAACCTCTTCTACAGGTATACTTAATACTTCGCTCAATCTATTTGATGAGAGTTTTGTGATTTCTGCACCATTTACAACCAATGTAATATCATTTGTGTTATGTGTATAATCATACCAAAAATTCATTACATCATTTGCTTTGATGATGTACATTTTGTTATCAATACTTACTTTATAATAATCACGTACAACTCCTCTATCACTATCGAGATTTACAAGGTTATAAATTTCTCCAAAGATGGAACGTTTAACGAAAAGTTCATTGTTATATACTCTCAATTGAGGAACATTGTTAAATACTGGCGCATCATCTACTTCAATAAATCGATTTCCTTTCACTAATGTAATCATACTAACGACAATATTAATTTTAATAAATAAGTTTTATCTGCAATATTAATTATATCTTTTCCTTCATATATTACATTGCTGAAAGACTTATATATTTCAAAATAATTAGTATGAACACCTAAGCCACAATAAAAATCAGATTTTGAATCTTCAAATAATTCTTTGTATCCAGCAATAATATCTTGTGATGCAATTTTAATAGAACCAAATTCATCAGATAGATTACAATTAATTGCAAAACGAATCCATTGTCCTAATTTATAATTTACTTCATCGTTTGATGCATTAAAATCTATCGTTTTTAATGATTTCATCCAGTCCATTGTTTGTGTTTCTTTATCTAATAGAGAATCCAATAAGCTATAATTTAAATTAGTTTCAGGTTCTAATTCTTGAGATACAATATTAGTATTATTATCAATAAAAAGATAACCATAATCTAAATTATCTTTAATTCCCTTAAAAAACTTACATACTGGTTTTTTAGTATCAATAGCATAAGCCATTCCTACAACTTCTGCGTAATCGTTCTCAATTGTATTAACAGCCTCAATTAATACTTTATTATATATAGAGTTTATTTCACCGTTTCTTCCAATAGATAATTGTGTCGGCTGTATTGCCCTACACTCAAAATGATCAGCCACAGGAGCCATTCTATCAATAAAAGGTTTAATATACCTCTCAGTTGCAAAATACTCTTTATTTTTAATAACAGTGGACTGACCCTGCATTAATTCTTCTATACTTACTTTCATTTACTCGATTCTAAGTTTATGAATTTTTACTTCATAATAAGGATCTTGATCATCATAAATATCTTGAGCTTTTACTAATACATCTAAAGGAATTTCTTTATCTATAAAATTATAGATTAACTCAGCATCACTTTGATACATATCGTCATCATCCCATTCTTCATCATTTAAATTACTAAGATATTCGTCTAGTTTATTTTTAAGTTCTTCCCATTGTGCTTTAGATAATTTATCATATGTTCTAGCATTGTAAAGTTCTAAACGTTTTTTCTTAGCTTTTATATCAGAGAATGTGGCGAGTATTGGACGATACTCAATATCTCCTTCGACACCACATTCTTCAATTACGATATTTACATATTGTATATTATCGCGTACCATTCAATAAATTATAGATTTCAGTAATAGGATCTAGAAAATCAAATTCATTATTAATTGTCCAAGAATGTATTGTTAACATATCTAAAGACCAATCTTCACTGACATAGCTCCATAGCTCACTAGCAGAAATAGAAGGATTTTTTATCTTAGCTTCTGCTACTTTACCACAAAGATACATAATAGAATCTATATTTTCTGGAATCCATATATAACTAAAATATCTATCTGAAGTTAATAAAAGAATTTTATATTCTTGTATATAAATAGATCTATAATAATATGCAATTAATTGTAATAGTTGATGTTTATATGGTTGAGAATTAAAATTAATAGCTCGTTTTACTTCCATTAATCCGTGACCAAGAAAATCACCATTTGGATTAAAAAATTCTATAACACCATCAGTAACTCCAATTGTTGTATCATTTTTAACTGTAATCATATTACAATTACTACACATCATAAAACAATTAGTTAGAACTGATTCTATTACGCATTCTTTTGCTACTTTATCATTTCTATATACTTTAGATAAAAAATAATCACCTTTTACACTTCTAAAATTTGTCATTAAGTTATCAATGAAATACCTGTTTATCAGGTTTTAATCAACTTCATATCATCTAATTTTAATGAAACATCTATAATTTAACAATAAAAAAAGGATGGAACATTACAGATCCATCCTGTTAATAAAGTAATAATTGTTGTATTTAAACCTGTTCTATACCAAAACAGATCCACGTTCCTACTTGAGTATTTTTAGACGGAGAATAAGCTACACTTGCTACACGTGGCTCTCCTTGAGGAACAGTTTTCATAAGTTCAATATCAATAGTACCAACATAACCTTCGCTAATAATTTCTTTTGCTAAATTAATAGCATTAGTTTTATTAACATAGGCTTTACCAAGAATTCTATTATCCTCTCTACTTATAAGTACATATGTTTTTTTCATTTTCCTAGGTCCTCCTGGATTTCTATGATTAACAATCATCCACGGCCTTTGCTTCAAACATGGAACAGCTTTTTCAACAGTAATATAATAACCAACACCAGGAGTATTTCTAGATTTGGTAGCTAAAAAATTCAACATAAATTCTTTCATCATGTTTTCATTTACTCCTCTGATTTGTTTGGCTTTCCATTTTTTGTAAGCAGAAGTAGCATCACCTTGAATAGTAAATGGAATTGTAGAAAAAGCAACCTCTTTATCAGTTCCACTCACTTCTATTTTTCTAAAATTTAAAATTAAAGGCATCCTCTTTCTTTTAACATTATTATTTATTTATCTTTATCCGAAATTGCAATACAATTATAATCATTATTTGATCATTTTTCAAATAAAAATAACTTAATTAATGTTAATTAAATGATTGTTAAAAAGGAAGAGATAGTCTTAATAATTCTTTTAATGTAGGAACCATTTCGTTTGTATTCAAACCGAAATTTGGAAATTCTTTACAATTATATGCAAAATCCTCACATACAATTGCTAATCCTTCTGCATAGGAATCTGGTATAATTGTAGGTTTATTAATAGTTTGTATTAGTTCATAATATGTTAAACCAGGTTTCTTTTCCCTTAATTTATCATAAAGAAAACAAATCAAGCCAATAACTTTGAATTTAGTCATTAAACTATCATCACTAAAATATAAACCAAAATTATCAGAGTATAATTTCTTCTTTGTCTTGAAATCCATAATACGTATAATAACAAACCATTTTTAGTAATTTATGAAATTCTTCAATGCCCTTCTTGAATAACTCCCTGGTCATTCTAAATACCTGAGTACTATAAGGCGGAATTGTAGATACAACTAAGAAATTACCTTTTACATCAGGATTTGGCATATGATAATATTTAGCACATACCATACTTAGTAATGTAGAATACATAGCTATTTCACGATAATAGTGAAAATTCAAAATAGAATCAGAAAAGATATCTATTGCCCTACCATGAGTCTTTAAATCATTAACAGTTATCAGATTACATTCCCTATCAATAGTAAAATTATCCAATTTGGATTTTAGTTTTACGATGAATGGTTTGGAATCATCGACTGTAGCTTCTACATGTAATATAATAGCATTCTCATTTAAAGATATAACTGGTTCTACAATAGATACTGGATGTAATAATTGTTGAATAAGAGCATTATTATTAAGATTATCCATGCATTCATGAAATTTCTCTCTACTCTTTTCATCTAAATATATAATATCTTTATCTTCGTTTCTATTTTTTTCGTATTCCCATCTAGAATTAAAATAAGAAAATAATTCTTGTTTTAATTTATTGAAAATACTTTCACTTAATATACCATGATAATAATCAACATCAATAACAGCGTTCATAATCTCATCATTAGTAGGATAAATATGATTTTTATTATAAAGTAAATCACTAATAAATCCCACTTTCCCAGTTGGTCTATTTACAGATTCACAGATCTCAAAAAAGTCTGGCTGTAATAATTGTTCATGAACAGCACTACCAAAAATAAAACTATCAGAGAATGATTTATTTCCAGCGAATCCATCAAAGAATTTTTGAGGACTTCCTCCCTGTTCTGGGTTAATTAAACCTAAACGACTGTTACTTACATAGTCTGCATATTGTTCACTAAAATATACTTCATCACTAATTTTCAGTAATTGAAGACTATCTATAATCGGTCTAATTGTGACTCTATCTAAATTCATGAGACAAAAACTTGATTATAAACATATTCAATTTCATCATAGTGTAATGAATAAATTCTTAGAGGAGTATTAAAATTCCTATTATAAGGAGAATCCATTAGTAAACATGGTATACCTTTTGCATTTAAGTCCTTAAAATTTGATGGAGAATCATCTATAAATACATCGACTCTACCTTTAATATAAGGAGCTTTACTAGCATACTGATAATACACCTGATAAAAAGGAACATCTGTAATACCTAAATTTTTCTCAATATATTTTTTACTCCAGCGTTTATTATGTACTCTTTTAGAACAAAATAATGCTGGTTTAAAATCAGGAACGTGCAACAATGGAACATTCATCCAAAATGATTTATCAAATCTCAACACATTAAAACAATGATATGTAATTATAGAATCATTTTTAGGTGGTCCAAATTTTGCAATATATGGCTCCATGAATTTAGAAATAACCTCATCACAATCGAGGCCAATTCTTAATCTCTTAGTCATTATCTATATATTAAATTAATTCAATATCCTTTATATCACTTATAAGGATATTACATTCTTTTACATAATTTACAAATGAATGATAATCGTCAGGAAGTTCTACGTCATCTGCCCAATCAAAATTGTCAGTAATATACTCCATTACTTTCTCCTGACATTCTTTAATAGAACGTGCTTCAAATCTTTTGATAAAAAGCTCGTTTTCTATAGTATCGGCTACAGCAACAATAAAACTCATGATTTATTAATTTTAGACATTTTATGTTCGGTTTCTAATAAATGATAAAAATATTTCTTCGGCATCATAACATACTCATGTTCTTTAGATGACGACGAAGATTTCTTCCAACATACAATTAATGGTTTTTCCTTCAATGAACATTCTTTGGTTATCTTCTCTATATTTGGTGCAGATTGTGTATTCTTACACTGAATATAACATGATAAATTATTGTTTGGATCACAAATATCAACTTTATTATTGTCTAAATTTTTAGACTCACTTCTACTACTTTTTAATCCATTAAAACCTAACTCAGACAACTCATTAATAATTTGTAATTCGTAACCATTTCCTTTACGACGACTTTTCTTCGCTTGAAAATGTTTCCTTGTATGTTCATCAACCCATTTAAATTGTATTCCATCTTTTCCTTTACTACCAGATTTATTACAACGTATTTTGATACATGCAACAGATAAACCTAAATTTCGACTAGCATCTTCTATTGATGCAAATGTTATACTATTCCCATCTGGTAATATCGCTATACACGATGTATTTAATTGTCTCTAATATTTCATATATTTATTTTTTCAACCAACACATATATTCATCTATTAATTCCTGAGCTTTATTAACACCTTTAGCCTTTACATAATCACTAAAGTCTTTACATTTTGACACTTTTGGAATAAGTACATAACATAATTCAGGATGATCTCTTCTAATCTTTGCCATGTTTAACTTGCCAGTTCTATCATTGTCATATAAAACAATGATTTTATCAAAACGCGATTTTAATCTTTCTAATTGTTCATCACTAACAAACAAATGCTCTGAATTAGGAGCTATTGCAGGAATCCCAAATGACCGAAAACAAATCACATCTTTCATTGATTTTGTAATTACAAGAAAACTACCTTTATGTGGTAACTGTCGCATTCCTTGAATAATATTAGCATTAGTATTTGATAAGAATCGATATGATGTTCGTGTTGGCATATAAATTCTCCATAGCTCACGATTATCTTTCTTACCAAAATAATAACCATACATAGGACAACGATCACTACTTTTAGCAAAAACAGAATCATTTAAAAATACATATTTACAAGAATAGACATTATATTTCTCAAGCAATTTCGGTGATATATTATATTGAGACCAATATCTTTTATCTGCTTCGGTAAAATCTTGTACTTCTATTTGTATTTCTGTTGGCGGTTTATCTTTAAACCTAGAAGTTTTATTAAAATTAATACTTCTTTCTGCTTTAATACTTCCTTGTATTCCAAAATCAGATGCTATAATATTAATAGCATCATAATATGAGCAGTTAAACATTCTTTCAACTAATGAAAAACAATTAATACAATCATTAGTTGCAAAATCTTTCATATATAATATCCCAGATTTCCCTCTAAAGAAACCACAAGTAGGATGCTTGTCTTCTCTTAATACAGAACATATTAAAGAATGAGGAATATTAGAGATACCAATATAATGACAGAAGATATCCTCTTCTGAAATATGTCGGAGGATATCTTCTTTAGTGACGGGTAACTTGATACTAAAATCTAAATCCATAATTAATCCATATTACAATTTTTACAATTGTAATTATTAATATCTAGGATATCAAATTTAAGAATCAAAATTATTTATTTCAATAATTATTATCCTAAATCGGCCAAAAGATCAGCAATATCATCTACTTTCATAGAATTATCCTTCTCTGATTCCGTAGTTGGAATTTCGCTTACGAGATCAGGCATAGCGGTAGGCTTAGCACCCTTGAATGCAGTTCTTTGCCTTTCTTCATAATTGCTAAAATATAGATTTTGACCAATAATATTAGAAGCTATATATACTTCGCCATTATTACCTACATTAACAAATGATGGGAACACAGGTGCAACAGTGCCATCCTTCATATTACGTCCGCCCAACTTAATTTGACAATTAGTACCAATTACTTCTGTCATTAATGTGACATATGCCTTTGCCATCATTTCAAAGTTTTTAAACTTAGCACTAGCAAGCATAAACTTCTTTAATCCTTCAGGATTAAGAGCTTTCAAACTATGATAGATAAACATTTTCGTGCGTTCCCAATTTGATGGTACTTCATACTCTGTACCATTAGCCCTTGGATATTTTTTACGTTCAGTGTCTGTTTCACTGGGATAGAATATTGATTCTTCGTAGTAACCTTCGTCATTTTCAAATCGCACTCTAATCATTTTATATACAGCAGAAGGATCTGCTTTACCTTGCACCTCTGCAAGTTCTACTTTAGTTAGTTTAACATCATAAATTTCCCAAGGTGCAAATCTACGTTTAGAGTCATTTGTCAATTTTACGTCATTACCAATTTGAAAATCAAGCATACTATTTATCGTTTAAATACATTTACTTTCATAATCTATAAATTTAATTAATCTTAAAATGAAAAGTCTAAACCAGACATGGTATAATTTGATTCATCTTGAAGTTCTATATCTTTCAAAAGATCATCAATATTAACTTCTGGTATATTAGACATTCCGTTTTCTGCAGGAATCTGCAGATTTTCATCTAACACCAATTCTTCTTTTGATTCTGTATTTTCATTTATCAACCAAAATATACCATTCTCTTTTGGTTCTAATTGAAACTTGTCTCCGAATTGAGATAACAATTCTCTATCTTTGCCTTTACAAACTACAGAATTTGTAGAAGATAATTTATTACCTCCACCTACACCAAAACTTTCTTGCAAACCAATAACTGGTTTACCATTACTTCCATACGCAACAATTAACCTATCCCCTTGCTTTGCTCTCATTAATTCTAGAGCAGCTTTATTAAGTGTATATTTTTGGGTATAAAGCGTTAATGTTGGTTCGGTAATCTCTTCTACTATTTCATCATTTTTATTTAATTTAACGGGAAAAGAAACCGATTTAGAAGTATTAGTTTCTGTGTCAGTAATAATTACTTTTCGATTATCAGTATCAACTGATATATTAAAATTAAATATAGCCATTACTATGCAAGACTTGGATAAATTCTTTCCCAATGAGAAACAAATGAACCATCTTCCATTCTCTCAGCAACAACTATATCTTGATTAGCTAAATGAGCTGGCCTTGCACCTGCTGTAATTTCATTACCATTAGTAAAGTTAATACAAAGATTGCTATCATCGTCACGATGAATAAAACCTATTGCATCAGATCTCGAAGATAATATCCTTGAAATCTTACCTGTTAAATCTAAGTCCATTACAGATCCTGCATCCGCAGAATCAGCACTTCCAAGAACTTTGTCTTTAACATGTCCTACAAGAATAATATTCTTTGTAACTTTTGATACCATATCAACAGCCATTTCCATAGCTGTTCTAAGAAACCCATATCCTGCACCATGTGGCAATGTTGTAACATCATTAGTAACAGTGTCATTAATCCCCAATGGAGATTTTCTATATAAAGCTAATGCCAATGGTTTAACCATCTCTTCCAATGCTGTTATTGTATCCAAAGCAATAAAATCATATGGACAATTTGCTTCTTTAACAGCAACACACAATTCCTTCAATTCACTAAAGTTATTTACTTTAACTTTTAATGCACTAATATAATCACTACCATTCTCTAAATCAACTAACAAGAGATTAGGAAGAGTAGCCAATAACGAAGTCTTCCCAACTTTTGGAACTCCGTATATAATTAAGTTTTTAGGATCTTGTGTAACACTTGGAATAGGTTTTGTTGGCAATACAATACTCATAATGTAAACGTTATTTTTGAATCACTAGTTTTATCATCTGGGTGTATCAGCCAATCTGTTGTAAGGTACTTACTATAATCATAAATCTGTTCTGGTAAAGGTAATTCCTTCCACATGTTAATGTGACCATAAAAGACACAACCATCCTCAACGTTACTTTCTCCATAACGACCCTTTAAACAAACAATAGATCGATAATAAGGCGATAATTGCTTTATATCATATCCATTATGCGTTGCTCGATGATCATTTGCTGGATTATAAATCGCAAGAATAATTTCAGCGTCTTCCACGGGTCCATTTGATTCTTTGACCGATATGTTATCGTAAAACTCTTTATTCTTACTTCTATATGTTACCATATAGTCCAGACTATCTCTTCATACATCGTTTAATATTGGTATATATAAATGTATGCCTCGCACTCGTGTTAACATATTCTTCAACACCACTTGTTAAGAATTGTTATTAGTCGTTGATCCTTCTTATTATTTCTAATAAGCTTGGATTAGGGTTTTCCAAGTATTCCCAGATTCACGAGGTTTTATAGTCGAACTTTATATTTCATTGAATTATTAATGAAACACTTGGATTAATCCGACTTTTGTGGTAAAAAGAACCCTAGTTGTCTTCTTGCAGAAGAAGATTGATCTCTATTAGCCTGCATAATCATAACTGGACTTAATCCAGTCATATTTTTTAATGTAACTAAAAAATGAGAAACTAAATCAATCTCTTGTTTTTTTGTTCTACCATTATTACAAGTTAACAAACCACCATGATCTACTATAACTAAATGTACCAAGT
>Ga0247608_10004144_pt1 | contig 16442 bp, 14 predicted proteins | sample 176DNAGHGlowgp2_FD_193490 | JGI IMG/M metagenome (GOLD analysis project Ga0247608, IMG submission 193490) | Sheep rumen microbial communities from Palmerston North, Manawatu-Wanganui, New Zealand - 1766 DNA GHGlow gp2 | ecosystem: Host-associated > Mammals > Digestive system > Stomach > Rumen ... | reverse complement strand
GGTTCTATGAGGATCAGCTCGTTGATATCGTTCTCACCCGGCTGCGCAATACCAAATGCCAGATAGTAATCCGACTTTACCGTGCCGACGACTTCATAACTGTCTCCCATATACTTCATCAGATCATTATCGTTTTTATGATTATTGATCAGTCTTTTCTCCAGGACGATCTCGCCCGCTTTTTCCGGCATTCTTCCGGAGACAAGTTTCGCATCCATGTGAGAAAGATACTCTTCACAGTCCTTCGCATCTTCAAACAGAAAACAATCAACGGACGTCGATCCGATTACCGAATTCAGCGGCACATCCTGCCATGCGAAAGCTTTTGCATCGACGACCCCATCCTGCCGCGGAATACTCGCGCAGGCACTTCTCGCCCGATTCCATGCCTCCATCAGATATTCTTCATCTGTTTCATAATCCGCTCCGTTCATATCCAATTGCGAAGCGACCAGCTGCATCCGGTCATAGGGAGCCACGTCACTTTGATAGAACGGCTCACCGATCCCTCCGATTACATAGTTCACGCAATAGATCATCAGCATAAAGACAGAAAGACTGATGATCAGCACAGTCGTACGCACACGGTTGTTCCGGATATATGGCCATGGCGAAAGCTTGGATCTTGATTTACTCATAGCTGTCCATTTCTCCTGCAATTTTTACTACAGTCTCACTTTACTAAACCTTCCCCGGACAAAAAAGTGACTCCGGTCATGTTTTCGGTAACATGACCGGAGTCATATATGCTTACTTCCCTTGTCTCTTGGAAGTGATCAGACCGGAACGAAGAACTTCAGCAGGAAGATGATCGACAGTACGTATGTCAGAATCGATACATCCTTGGCCTTACCCGTGCAGAGCTTGATGACCGTGTAGCTGATGAGAGCCAGGCCGATACCATGTCCGATGGAACCGGAGATCGGCATCGCCAGGAGCATGATGGCTACCGGCAGGAGCTGGGACTGGTCAGAGAAATCGATCTGCTTGAGGTTACCGAGCATCAGGATACCGACATAGATCAGTGCCGAAGAAGTTGCCGCCGCAGGAATCAGCGCCGCGATCGGAGCAATGAAGATGCACAGCAGGAAAAGCACTGCCGAAACGAGTGCCGTAAGACCTGTACGTCCGCCTGCCTCAACACCGGAAGCCGACTCTACGAATGTGGTAACTGTGGAAGTACCGGTTACAGAACCGCAGACCGTACCGATTGCGTCAGAAAGGAGTGCTTCCTTCATCTTCGGCATAGAGCCCTTCTCATCGAGCATCTTGGCACGGGAAGCCGTACCGACGAGAGTACCGATGGTATCGAACATGTCGATAATGCAGAATGTAATGATCAAAGTAATGATCGTGAACCAGCCGATCTCGGCAAAACCTTTGAAGTTAAGCTTAAAGAGCGTCGTATCGGCCATATCCTGGAACGGCGGAACGAATGAAGCATTCTCCAGGCTTGCGAAAGGATTTGTCTCGAAGATGATCGCTTCACCTGCCCAGTACACAGCAGAAGCAACCAGCATACCGTAGAGAACAGCGCCCTTCACTTTCTTGTGATCCAGACCAACGATAACAAAAAGTCCGATAAACATGGTCACGACCGAGAGTACCATCCACTTATATCCGTCAGTGCCCATCGTATCCTGAGCGAATTTAGCTGTCAGGGAACCGAAGAAATCACGCATCGCGAAGAAAGGCCCGCCACTTTCAGAGAACACCTGAACATTCGATCCGAAGCCGATGTTCATGAGCATAAGACCGATCGCCGGTCCGATACCGAGACGTACACCCAGCGGGATCGCCTCAACGATCTTGTCTCGTACATTCAGGATCGAGAGAACGACGAAGACCAGACCTTCGATGAAGATGATGACCAGTGCACTCTGGAAGGACTGCAGATACGTCATTCCCGTAAGCGCCACGATGTTGGCCGTTACCACAGCAAAGAAACTGTTCAGGCCCATGCCCGGTGCCATAACGAACGGCTTGTTCGCGAGGAACGCCATGCAGATCGTACCCACCGCAGAAGCAATACAGGTCGCCAGGAATACACCATTCCAGAGCGCTTGTCCCTCCGCACCGAATCCCGTGAGAAGATTCGGGTTCAAGGCGATGATATACGCCATCGTCATGAAAGTCGTCAAGCCCGCAATGACTTCCGTGCGGACCGTGGTGCCGTTTTTCTTCAGTTGAAACAGCTTTTCCATACCTATTACCTCCTCTTTCTTGAGGATCCTCCGGCAAAAGAAGTGAGAACCGGATTCTCCCCCTCACCTCCGTAAATTACGGAAACTATATTAAAAGTTTACGCCAACCGAGGAGGCATATCAATACCAAACATCGAGAATTCATCCGCATTTCTTCCCAAGAAAAAACAGATCTATCACAAGAAGCGTACTCCCGCAACCGTGATAGATCTGCCGGCATATGTATATTTATTATTTCGATTATTCTTCGTAAAGAGCGGTCGAGAGATACCTGTCACCGGAATCCGGAAGAAGAACGACAACATTCTTTCCAGAGAACTCCGGACGAGCAGCCACCTTCAGCGCAGCGAATGCCGCCGCACCGGAAGAAATACCTACCAGGACACCTTCTTCCTTACCGATCCGTCTTCCCGTGGAAAAAGCATCATCGTTACTTACCGGGATCACTTCATCGTATACAGAAGTATCCAGTACTTCCGGTACGAAACCTGCGCCGATGCCCTGGATCTTATGCGCACCGGAACGGCCTTCCGAAAGAACAGGAGAATCCTGCGGTTCCACGGCGATGACCTTCACATCCGGGTTCTGGGACTTAAGATAAGCACCTACACCGGTTACGGTTCCACCTGTACCGACACCGGCAACGAATGCATCGACTTTTCCATCGAGCTGCTCCCAGATCTCGGGACCTGTTGTGACCTTATGGATCGCCGGATTCGCCGGGTTTGTGAACTGGGACGGGATGAAGCTGTCCGCGATCTGCTCATGCAGTTCCTGTGCCTTGGCGATCGCGCCCTTCATGCCTTTACTTCCCTCGGTCAGAACAAGCTCGGCACCATAGGCTTTCATGAGCTTTCTTCTCTCGACGGACATGGTCTCCGGCATCACGATGATGATCCGGTATCCACGTGCCGCCGCTACGGATGCAAGTCCGATACCGGTATTACCGGATGTCGGCTCAATGATGGTCGTTGTCGGCTTCAGGACACCCTTTGCCTCCGCGTCGTCCAGCATCGCCTTCGCGATACGGTCCTTCACGGATCCGGCCGGGTTGAAGTACTCAAGCTTCGCGAATACCTTCGCCGAAACACCCTCGGATTTCTCAATGTGTGTCAGTTCAAGAAGCGGAGTCTTTCCGATCAACTGATCTGCAGAAGTTACAAAATCTGACATAACGTGTACCTACTTTCTCACTCTTTATTTTATTTTATAAATACGGAGGATCCGGTTCCGTATCTTCCCGGACCTCTGCGACCTGTGGGACCGTCGCAGAGTCATCCGGTGAAATACAATTTCTATACGATTATTTAACCTTAGCGAAGCCTTCTTCCAGGTCAGCAAGAATATCATCGATATGCTCGGTGCCGATGGACAGACGGACCGTAGTTGGCTTGATCCCTGCTTCCAGAAGTTCTTCTTCAGACAGCTGGGAGTGTGTGGTCGATGCCGGATGGATAACGAGAGACTTTACGTCTGCGACATTCGCCAGCAGGGAGAAGAGCTTGAGGCTCTCTGTGAACTTCTTGGCCTGCTCGGCGTCACCCTTCAGCTCGAAGGTAAAGATCGAACCTGCACCATTCGGGAAATAGCGGTCATAGAGTGCCTTCTGCGACGGAGTCGACACAGACGGATGGTTGACCTTCTCTACCTGCGGATGATTCTCGAGGAATTCCACGACCTTAAGGGCATTCTGAACATGACGCTCAACACGGAGAGACAGAGTCTCAAGGCCCTGCAGGAGCAGGAAGGAGTTGAACGGAGAGATCGCCGCACCCTGGTCACGGAGAAGTGTCGTTCTGATCTTAATGATGTAAGCAATATTCCCGACAGCCTGCGTAAATACAACACCGTGATAAGACGGATTCGGCTGGCTGAGCCCCGGGAACTTATCGTTCTGTGCCCAGTCGAACTTACCGCCGTCTACGATCACACCACCCATTACAGTACCATGACCGCCGATGAACTTCGTAGCAGAGTGCACGACAATATCGGCACCATGCTCGATCGGGCGGAGATTATAAGGTGTAGCAAATGTGTTATCTACGATAAGCGGTACACCATTCTCATGTGCAATCTTCGATACCGCTTCGAGATCCAGGACATCGGAATTCGGGTTTCCGAGTGTTTCCGCGAAGAAGAGTTTCGTATTCGGCTTTACAGCCTTTCGGAAATTCTCCGGATCATCCGGATCGACGAATGTCGTCTCGATCCCCTGCTCACGGAGTGTATGTGCCAGAAGGTTGAAAGAACCACCATAGATGTTCTTACTGGCTACGACGTGATCACCGGATGTCGCGATGTTCTGGATCGCGTATGTGATCGCCGCAGCACCGGAAGCCACTGCCAGTGCAGCGACACCGCCCTCAAGCGCTGCGATTCTCTGCTCGAATACATCCGATGTAGGGTTCATCAGTCTCGTATAGATGTTACCGCCTTCGGTAAGAGCGAAACGGCCGGCTGCCGTGGCAGCATCCTTAAATACATAAGAAGTGGTAGCATAGATCGGTACCGCACGGGCATCCGTACCCGGATCCGGCTGTTCCTGACCAACGTGGAGCTGTAATGTTTCAAATTTATAGTTAGACATAGTAAATACTTCCTTTCGAAATCAAATGTGTAGTTTTATGCTTCTTCCAAGACAACAAGAAAACAGGAGGATCCCCCGTCTTCGTTCACACGGCTATCCTCAATGGCCGTATCTTAGACAGATCGCATTTATTTAGTTTGGTATATTAAGATGGACATAAAACATGAAGAACATCCGACGCGCATGCACGTCTTCTCTTCACACATCAGAAACATCGACACATTCGTCCGAAGCGGTAGTTCTCTCTATTCAGTTTTACAAGAAGCAGTAATCTCGTCATACTACGATTTCCTTCCTCAAAATCTGAAAGATATGGTCAGCATTTACCTACTGGCTAAGTAGGTTATTGAAAGGATACAACAACTCACCTACTGTGTCAATAGGTAATTTCAAATTTCTTTTTTTCTTCTTTCCTACAAGACAAATCCTGAATCTACAGGCTGATCAGTGTCGCCCGGCAGGGCGCTCCATCGGCTCCGCCGAGATTAAGGGGGGCAGCATTCAGAAGATAGACGCCCTCCGGCACTTCCGAAAGACGGATCCCTTCGAGGAGGACGACCTCTGCGCCCAGCATTACCAGATGCACCTCCATCGGTGTCTCCAGCGGACCGACGGTCTGGGATTCATTTCCGAAGAGAAGGATCCCCGCTTCTGCGAAGATCTTCGCCGCCGGGAGCGTCATCGTCGCATCGCCCTTCACCAGGATGCGCTTCGCCGCTTCTTCATCTGCCGCACGCGCTTTCTTAAGGATCGCGACTGCATCCTCTTCCGTGATATCACCCTCATGTCCGATGACATACGCATATCCGATGAACCTTTCCAACGCGACCTGGTCGACGGTCTTGCCATCGTTTATAAAGTGATACGGTGCATCGACATGTGTGCCGTTATGTGCACACATATGAAGTGCACTCAGGTTACAGACCGCACCCTCCTCGATACGAAGTTTGATCTCTCTTTCCGGGCTCGGGTCACCGGGATACACTTCGCAACGGAAAACTTCCTGGGAAATATCATAGATCTTCATGGTTTTCTCCTTATGAAAACAGCGCCGGTGCGGATCCGCTGCGACGCTGTTTACTTATTATTACAATCAGTATATCACACGCGATATACGTAATTTCCTTTTCTGGGCGCGGCTTCCTTCGGTGGTTCGGCGGCATAGCCCAGTGCACAGTGCCCGATTCCTTCATAGTCGCCTTCGATCCCAAGCTTGCTAAGCAGTGCTTTTCCGAAATCGGACTCGAATTCTTCCTTCGCACGATGGATCCAGATACTGGCGACACCGAGGCTCTCGGCCGCATTCATGAGATTGCCGAGGACGAGAGAACCGTCATACACATGTGTTACGACATTCTTATCGGCAAGCACGATGAGGATCACCGGTGCTCCATAGAACGGATCCATGCCTTCGCCGGCGCCCATGATCTTTCTGTTTTCTTCCGCGATCTCATCTCTAAGTTTCTTATCGGTAACAGCGATGATGATCGGGCTCTGCCGGCCCATTCCTGTCGCCGCATAGGTACCGGCCTCGATGATTGCGTCGAGCTTGTCCTGCTCCACCATATCCGGTTTGAAATTGCGGCAGCTTCTTCTGCTCTCCAATACTCTTAACACATCATTCATTTCTGAGATCCTCCTTCAAGTTTTTTCTAGGTATTTACGGCAGGAACTTGCCGGATGCGAGATACAGCTGATACCATTCATTATGCGTCAGGTCGACCTTCGTTGCATCGCAGATATCCTTCAGGTGATCGGGATTCATCGTACCCGCGATGGCCTGCATCTTCGCCGGATGGCGCAGGATCCACGCGATGGCGATCGCCGTCTTCGGCACACCGTATTTCTCACCCAGTCTTCCGAGAACTTCATTCAGTTCCGGGAAGTCCGGATGATCCACGAAACAGCCCTTGAACATGCCGATCTGTAGCGGTGACCACGCCTGGATCGTGATGTCATGGAGCCGGCAGTAATCGAGGATACCGTTATCTCTGTCGATCGAACGGTCGGTCGTCTTATTGTTGAGATAGAGCGCCTGGTCCACGAGCTGAGACTGGTCGAGGGAGAACTGCAGCTGGTTAAAGATCAGTGGCTGTTTGACATACTTACGGAGAAGCTCGAGCTGCATCGGCGTGACATTACTGACACCGAAGTATTTGACCTTGCCGGAAGTATAGAGCCGGTCGAAGGCTTCCGCGATTTCTTCCGGATCGTAAAGAAGGTCCGGACGGTGCAGAAGCAGTGCATCGAGATAATCCGTCTTCAGGCGGGAGAGGATCTCATCCGCACTCTTAAGGATATCTTCCCGGCTCCAGTTAAATTCTTTCGTATCGAAGTGCAGGCCGCACTTGCTCTGCAGGAAGATGTCCTCTCTCCGGATCCCCGTCTTCGGAAGCGCATCACCGAATCTCGTCTCGGCTTCACCGTCTCCGTAGCACGTCGCATGGTCGAAGAAATTGATCCCCATCTCCGAAGCCACCGTGATCATGCGGGCCGCTTCTTCCACACTCAGCGCCGGCATTCTCATACATCCGAGAATGATCCTCGATACATTCTTCGGGCCATTTACCACATCTAACATTTTCATACGAATGCCTCCTTCGCTTTCTCGATCGTGTCGATGACTTTATCGCACCAGGCATCGAATTCCGGATCTTCCACCTGGCATTCTTCCGGGTGCGAGAGCACATAGTCCAGCGCGATCCGTACGCCCATATCGAAGCGCACTTCCGTTCTCATATCCGGCACGATTCTCTTGAGCTTACTGTTGTCGAATACCACCGACACCGATTTATCGCCGAGGAGCGAACCGGTGAAATCGAATCCGCAGGGATCGCCGACAGCACGCAGGAAATCGGTAGACACGTGATACGCCTTCAGTTCCACGCCCAGCGCATCCGCCACGGTCTTATAGATCTGATCCCAGGTAAGTGTCTCGTCCGATGTGATCTGGAACGCCTCACCGATGGCATGGCGGTTCCCCATAAGTCCTGTATATCCTACAGCAAAATCACTGTTCCATGTGACGGTCCACAGGCTGGATCCGTCGCCCTGTATGATGACCGGCTTTCCTTCCTGCATTCTCTTGATGACCTGCCAGAAGCCCTTATTTCCGTGCACGCCCAGAGGAATATTTCTCTCATCGTAGGTATGGCTCGGACGGACGATCGTGACCGGGAATCCTTCTTCTTTATATTTCTTCATGAGGAATTCTTCGCACTCGATCTTATCTCTGGAATACTGCCAGTAAGGATTGGCAAGTGTGGTACCTTCCGTGATGATGTATCCGGCGGAGGGCTTGTGGTAGGCCGACGCAGAACTGATGTAGATATACTGCTTCGTCTTTCCCTTGAAGAGACGGAAATCGCGCTCGACCTGCGATACGGTAAAACCGATAAACTCACAGACGCAATCGAAGGTCATATCGCCGATCTTCTCCAGAACCGCCGCCTCATCGTTAATGTCTGCGAGGATCTGCTTCACGTCCGAAGGAAGGACCTGCGAACGGTTCCCGCGGTTCAGGACCCAGACCTCCCAGTCCAGTTCATGGACCAGTCTTTTTACGATGGCGGTACTGATGGTTCCCGTGCCGCCGATAAATAATGCTCTTTTCTTCATAAACTCCTCCGGGATCCTCTCCCCTTTTCTCGTATGCTTCTTGTTCTGTTACCGTCCCAGTATCTCCGCTGCTTCCTTAAGAAGTTCGATGATCGGCAGATGCTGCGGGCATACCCCCTCGCACTGACCGCACCCGATACAGTCGGAAGCTTTACCCGAGCGCTCGATCAGGCCCGAATAGAAATTCTTCGATCTCCAGTCATCCGGATATCTGCGCAGCGTGTTGATCGTGCGGAAGACATCCGGGATCGAGATTCCCATCGGGCATCCGTCACAGCAGTATTTACATGCGGTACATCCGATCTGCGGCATACTGAGAAGCTCAGCCGTCGCTTCATCGACGAGCTTCATTTCTTCGTCGCTGAGCGGTTCGAAATCCGTAAATGTACCGATGTTGTCATCCATCTGTTCTTCTGCGGACATGCCGGAGAGGATCGTCATGACACCCGGAAGAGACCCGACGAAACGAAGGGCCCAGGATGCGACAGACTTATCCGGCCGGCACGATGTAAACTTCGCCTCGATCTCCGGCGGCATATTCGCCAGCATCCCGCCGCGGATCGGTTCCATCACGATGATCGGGATACTTCTTTCCGAGAGGATGTCATACAGCTCCTGCGAACGCACGACCGGATTACTTCTGTCGAGGTAATTCAGCTGGATCTGTACGAACTCCACCTCCGGATGCTTGTCCAGGATCTCGGTAAGAAGCTCGGGGCTTCCATGATAGGAGAAACCGAAATGACGGATCTTCCCCTCTTCCTTCTTCTTCACGCCCCACTTGAAGCAATCGTATTTCACGTAGGTATTGTAGTTATTCCCGTCCTCGACAGAGTGGAGAAGATACAGATCGAAGAAGTCCACGCCGGCGCGCTCGAGCTGCTCATTAAAGATCCTCTCGATATCCGACTCGGTCTTGATCTCCCAGGCCGGAAGCTTGGTGGCGATCTTGAAACGGTCGCGCGGATACCGCTTCACCAATGCTTCTCTTGCTGCCACTTCGGATTTGCCGCCATGGTACACATAGGCGGTATCGAAATAATTCATTCCGGACTGCATATACTTATCCACCATGCGGCAGACTTGTTCGTGATCGATGATCCCGTCCTTCTCGGGAAGCCTCATCAGACCGAATCCCAGCTTCGGCATCGTCGTAAGATCAATACTCATCTCCCATTCCTCCTACTGTCTCTTACCCTACTTCTGCGGACCGAGTACTACGGTCAGTTCCGCATCATCATCCAGTACCACTTCGGCCTCAAGTCCGTCCGCGCTTAAGCAGTATTCCCCTTTAAAAGCACTGACACTCATATATCCGTTCTCGTCTGTGGTCACGGTCTCATCCGTCCACCATTCTTCTCTGACAAGTTTCTTCAGCATCTCGAAGGATGGTTTTCTGGAGCCGTCTTCGCGGACAAATCCGCTCGGTGCCTTAAGCCATGCGCCGTCATGGAAATCCCACGTCGTGATCGCTTCCACCAGCGGGTGCGAGAACAATATCCGGTACATCTCTTCGATCTCTCTGGCCTGGCGTTCTTCACCCTCCGGCGTACTCGGCCATGTCTCGACCTGCCAGTCGTTGAGGTCCTCGATATGGGCCGGCATGATTTCCCCGGAGATCAGGGTATTCTCGGTAAAGTGGATCGGCAGGCCGAATCTCGAGAAACGATCCAGTACGTCTTCCAGTTTCTCTCTTCCCCAGTATCCCTGATGCTGATGCGACTGGATACCGATCGCCGTGATCGGCACACCCGCATCGAGGCATCCTTCGATAAGTTCCTCGTACTTCACAGAAGTGTTGAAATCGTTCAGAAGAAGGACCGCATCGGGATTACATGCATGGGCTTCGTCGAAGACTTTCTTCACCAGCGGGACACGTCCCAGTTCCTTGCAGATCCTCGTGATCGCATTATCGTACTTATCGAATACGGGCATGATGACCACTTCGTTAATGACATCCCACATATCGATCACGCCTTTGAACCCCAGAACTTCACGGTCGATCCTCTCCAGCTGTTTCTTTAGGATGGTCTCGTTTTCGTACTTCATCAGCCAGTCTGCACAGGCGGTATGCCAGCAGAGCGGGTGCCCCTTCACGGTCACATTCTTACTCTTTAAGAATTGGGCCGTCTTCATGATCGTATCCGTATTCGGTTTTCCTTCTTCCTTCTCGAACATTCCCCAGTAGAAAGGAAGTGTTCCGTAGTTAAAGATTTCAAGCCAGCTGTCGGTCATCGTTCTCACCTTCTCCGCGAAATCTTCCATCCCCGGGAACGGTGCCACCCGCGGGATGAAATCGAACGCCCCGCATCCGAAGAGGAATTTATGCTTCGTCTCCCGGACACGTACAGCCTTACCGGCCAGTGCATTTCCCGCCGCATCGGTGATCCGGATACGTTTTAGTACTTTACGATGTGAAATATCCATGTTGTCTCCTTCTTATTCCGCATATTCTTCCGAAGATCAGATCATCATCCTATAGATCTTCGTGCAGGCTTCTTCGTCCAGTGTAATGAATCCGGAGATCGTGCCGTCTCTTCCGTCGCCGTAGCACAACTGCTTTACCAGCTTCGGAATATCATCTGAATCTGCGCCAAGCGATTCAAGATCTTCCGGCATTCCGATAGAGATCAGGAAGTTTCTGAAGGCATCGATACCTGCTTTCGCCGTAACCTCAGGATGCTCGAAATCCATCTGGCAGCCCCATACGCGGACCGCGGCCTGCGCGAAACGCATGACGTTATGTGGCATCTCGTACATGTGTACAGCCGGCATCGTGACCGCGAGGCCCGCGCCGTGTGCGCAGTCATAGAGAGCCGAGAGTTCATGTTCGATGGTGTGGCTCAGCCAGTCCTGGGACCTTCCGACACCACATGTGTGGTTATGTGCGACCATACCGGCCCACATGATGTTTGCTCTTGCTTCGTAGTTGTTCGGATCAGTAATAACGCGAGGTCCTTCGTGGATCATGGTCAGAAGGAGTCCTTCGATCAGACGGTCGGTCACCTCGACCTCTTTACTGTTCGTGATATATCTCTCGTAAAGGTGCGCCATGATATCCGTGATCCCGCAGGCTGTCTGGAACGGCGACAGTGTCTGGGTAAGCGCCGGGTTCAGGATACTGAACTTCGGACGGATCGCATCCCCGCTGGCACCGCGCTTGAACATGCCTTCCTCTTTCGTGATAACAGAGTCCGGGCTGCCTTCCGATCCTGCAGCGGCGATCGTCAGGATCGTGCCGATAGGAAGGGCTTCCTCGATACGCTTACCCTGGTAGAAATCCCAGAAATCGCCGTCATACAGAACACCTGCCGCGATGGCTTTACTGGAGTCGATGGTGCTTCCGCCGCCGACGGCGAGGATGAAGTCCACCTCTTCCTTCTTACAGAGGTCAATGCCTTCATAAACAAGTCCCGAACGCGGATTCGGCTTGACGCCGCCGAGCTCGATATACGCGATACCTTCTTTATCCAGGGAAGCCTTCACCCGGTCGAGAAGACCCGAGCGCACGACACTCCCTCCGCCATAGTGGATCAGGACCTTCGTGCCGCCGAAGCGCTTCACGAGCTCTCCCGCACGGTTCTCCGTCTCTTTTCCGAAAACAAAATACGTCGGTGAATAAAAATCGAAATTCTGCATAAGTTCATCCTTTCCGTCCGAAGAACCGCGGTATCTTTCTCGTTCCGCGACCGGACAAACGCACTTTACAAACTTATGTTAGCATCCTTCGATTTTATTTTCTTGCAGATAATTGACAGGATATATACTTTTTTTGTCGAATTTTATACTTCCACTTTCCCCGCGATGATGTCCTTATAGTCAGCAAGGTTCTTCCTAAGAAGATTCGGCGTATCCAGCCCGTACGGACACTTACTCTTACAGAGTCCGCAGTCGATGCAGTTCTCGATCTTCGCCATCTCGCCCTGCCAGAATTCACCCTTGAAGTTCTGCGACGGCGCTCTTCGGATCAGCTGCGACATTCTCGCGCACTGGTTGATCTGGATCCCCACGGTACAGGGCATGCAGTACCCGCATCCCCTGCAGAAATCACCCATGAGGCTTCTTCTCTCCTCTTCGATAAAAGCACGGATCTCAGGTGTCATCGTGACGTCTTTTCCGAAGTACGAGAGCCACTCCTGTAGTTCTTCTTCCCGCTGGATCCCCCAGATCGGGAGTGCGTCATACTGACTCATGAATGCCATACACGCCTCACTGTTCGTGAGAAGCCCGCCGGCCAGTCCTTTCATCGCGATAAAGCCCATCCCTGCTTCCTTACAGGACTCGACCAGTGAGATATCCCGATCCGATGCCAGATACGAGAACGGAAACTGTAACGTCTCATAAAGGCCGGACCGGACGATCTCTTCCGCTACACCAATAAGATGTGCCGTAATACCGATATGACGGATCTTGCCCTGTTCCTTCGCCTCCAGCATGGCTTCGTACATGCCCGTTCCGTCGCCCGGTGCATAGCACTGCTTCACGCAGTGGAACTGATACAGATCCAGGTAATCCGTCCGAAGATTCGTAAGCGTGGTCTGAAGATCCTCCCGGAATTTCTCCGGAGTCGTGGCCATCGTTTTCGATGCGAGATATACTTTCTCCCGCATCCCGTCGAAAGCCTCTCCCACTTTCTCTTCGCTGTCGGAGTATGCGCGCGCCGTATCGAAGAAGCGCATGCCGCCCTCATAGGCGCCCCGAAGAAGCTGCACGGCCACTTCCTTACTCACGCGCTGGACCGGCAGCGCGCCAAATGCATTCTGTGGTACTGTGATCCCCGTCTTCCCAAGTGTGATCGTCCGCATCTTATTCCCTCCGCATTACTCAAGTTTCAGTCAAACAATATGGTGCATTCACAACACTTCAAAAGGTATGACCCCTCCAATTAAAAGCAAAGTTTGCCTTATAATTGGAGGATTTTTATATTTTTTCTTCAATTATAAGGCACTTTTCATGTTTTATTCAACTGCAGAGGATTATCCGACTCTATCTTTAGAGGCATTCGTTTCCATCAAAAGAATGACTTTTCAAGCAGAGGTTGGTAGATTAACACCATCCTCTGCTTGTTGTGCTATTATTCACATAAGCGTAAACTTATAAACAAGGGTGATCATTAATATCTGGGGAGGTAAAGTTATGGATAATCGCAGAAAAGCACTTCTGACTGTTTTGATTTCTTTTTCTTTAGGACTATCTTCTGTGAGTTGCAGTTGTAATGCAAAAGAAGAATCATCAGATACATCTATAACAACGTCCCAGGTGACGGATGGCACTTCCGAAATAACAGAGTCGCCTATTCCTACGGACACGCCGACTCCACTTCCTACAGATACCCCTACTCCGACTGTAACGGCTACACCCTCTCCGGTTCCAACAGAAACACCTACACCCGAGCCGACTTCTACTCCTGTCCCTACTGAAACACCGGTTCCGACCAACACTCCTGAAACGACTGAAGCCACTGAAGCAACAACCGAACCGGAAGAATCTAAAGAAGAAATCGTAGAAACAACACTGGAAGAAACTGAACCGGAAACTTCCGAATCCGAAGCCACAGAGACCGATCCGCCTCCGGATACGCCTACTCCCGTTCCAACGCCAACTACGCCCGCTCCGAGCGTTGGTGAAAAGTTGAACTGGGCCAAAGGTATTATCAAAGAAGCTGGATTCACGGTGAAGTATGCTGAGGAAGCAGAGAGCAGAGTGTATTTCTACCGTACTGAGTACTACGCTGGCGAAGCGATATGGTATCCAGATAGCGGAGAGTGGAAAGTTCGATATGATGTAACGTCGGCCGGAATTGACAAAGGGTATGAATATTGCTACAACAAAAAAGGAACGGATCTAGCATCCTTATTGGCGGGTATATCCGTATCTGAGTAAGATGTGGAAAGAAATGCCCATAACCCGTGTATGACCCCTCATACATTTAGAATTGCCAAAATGTAAGTATAAGCATACAATGCAGATATGAACGAACATCTCTTTGGGGGGGGAGTCACCTATGAGGAATATGCGACATCTTGCTTTGCTACTTGTTCTGTCTTTACTGCTGAGCTGCTCTCTTTTCTTTGTTTCCTGTATGGATTCTTCAAAAGATACTTCGGCTTCGCAGACAACTTCACTTGTAACTTCAACTGAAGTAACTTCTTCCGACGAAACATCCGGTGAATCTACCACAGCGGATCCTACAGATACGCCGACTCCACTTCCTACGGATACTCCTACTCCGACTGTAACGGAGACACCATCCCCAACCCCTACAGAAACACCTACACCCGAGCCGACATCCACACCCGTTCCAACTGAGACACCGGTTCCGACCAACACTCCTGAACCGACAGAAGCCACTGAAACAATAACCGAACCGGAAGAATCCAAAGAAGAAATCGTAGAAACAACACTGGAAGAAACTGAACCGGAGACTTCCGAACCCGAAGCCACAGAGACCGATCCTCCGCCGGAGACTACACCGGAACCAACTCCGAGTGATCCGCCCGGAAGAGACTTTAAGGCCGAGCAGCAGGCTGGCATCGAACATGTTCAGGCGTTGGGGTATACGGTCGTCAAAGTATGGGACAACTCCGAGTATGCCTTTAGGTTCGTTAATGCAACTGGGACGTATAGAGGGGCAGCCCACGTTACGTCTGGAGACATATGGTATGTGTCTTATGCGCCAATTGATCGGGAAGACCCCAACGCCACGTATAGATATGGAGGAAGCGGCAATAGCGTTATTGATTTGTTGAACAGTCTCGATCCTGCCTGGATGAACTATGGCGGATGAGGGCTGAGGTGCAAAAAATGGAATGAGCGCCGTTTGTAAAAACGGTGCTTTTTCAGGAATTCCTCCTCGTGAAGAAATGCCCATAACCCGTGTATGACCCCTCATTCATTTTGAATTGCCAAAATATAAGTATAAGCATACAATGCAGATATGAACGAACATCTCTTTGGGGGGAGGCACCTATGAGGAATACGCGACATCTTGCTTTACTACTTGTTCTATCTTTACTTCTGAGCTGTTCTCTTTTCTTTGTTTCCTGTAAAGATTCTTCTGAAGATACTTCAGCTTCGCAGCCATCTTCACCTGCAACTTCAACTGAAGCAACTTCTTCCGACGAAACTTCCGGAGAATCTACCATTGCGGATCCGACAGATACGCCGACTCCCATGCCTACAGATACCCCTACTCCGACTGTAACGGCTACACCCTCTCCGGCTCCAACAGAAACACCTACGCCCGAGCCGACATCCACTCCTGTTCCTACTAAGACACCGGTTCCGACCAACACTCCTGAAACGACAGAAGCCACTGAAGCAACAACCGAACCGGAAGAATCTAAGGAAGAAATCGCAGAAACAACACCGGAAGCAGCTGAACCGGAGACTTCTGAAACCGAAGCCACAGAGACCACTCCTCCGCCGGAGACTACACCGGAACCAACTCCGAGTGATCCGCCCGGAAGAGATTTTAAAGCCGAACAAGAGGCTGGTATCGAACATGCCAAGGCATTAGGATACAGAATTACTAGGGTGTACGATAATTCGGAGTACGCCTTTTTATTCGAGAATGCCACGGGAACGTATTACGGGTCGGCCCATGTAACGTCGGGGGGCTTATGGCGTATATCGTATTCCGCGGTCGACTCAAGTGATCCAAACGCTACGTACGTGTATGCGAAGAGCGGAAGCGATATCGTAGTCTTACTAGACGGTATTGACCCTGCCTGGATGAATTATGGCGGGTAAAATTTTGATTTGCCAAAATATAAGTATAAGCATACAATGCAGATATGAACGAACGTCTCTTTTGGGGGGAGGCACCTATGAGGAATACGCGACATCTTGCTTTACTACTTGTTCTATCTTTACTGCTGAGCTGTTCTCTTTTCTTTGTTTCCTGTAAAGATTCTTCTGAAGATACTTCAGCTTCGCAGCCATCTTCACCTGCAACTTCAACTGAAGCAACTTCTTCCGACAACACATCCGGAGAATCTACCATTGCGGATCCGATTGATGCACAGACTCCG
>Ga0247608_10004142_pt1 | contig 16446 bp, 17 predicted proteins | sample 176DNAGHGlowgp2_FD_193490 | JGI IMG/M metagenome (GOLD analysis project Ga0247608, IMG submission 193490) | Sheep rumen microbial communities from Palmerston North, Manawatu-Wanganui, New Zealand - 1766 DNA GHGlow gp2 | ecosystem: Host-associated > Mammals > Digestive system > Stomach > Rumen ... | reverse complement strand
TTTGTTCCAGGTTCTCCATCTTTCGTAAATGTAAAGTTAGTTGTTGTCTCCAAGACCATTCCTTTATAATTAACTGATAATTTAATATCATTATTTGAATTTCTAATATTGTATTTATTAACGATATCGTAAGATAAACCTAATAAAACATCTCCATTAACTCTACCATATGTGATTGACTCATCGGTTTCAGCTACTTTATATCCGCTATAAACAGAATTATTTACAGACAACATTGTATTTTTCTTTGGAATAGTTCATTTAATATCACAAGTCCTTAATACATCATCACTTATTTTATTTCCTAAGTTATCATATAATGAGATAGTTAGAGGAACAATAGTAAGTGGATTAAGTGCGGATTCGTGTGTTGGTGAAATACCCGCGGCATTATAATTAAATACCTGAACCCCACTATCAATATTTAATGTATATCCATTTTCTTTTTCATAGCTATTGGTTAAAACAATAGAAGCAGTTCCTTGATAGATACCGTTACTAAATACTGATACTTTAAATGTTTTGAAATTAGTTATTTGGCTAACATCTATTTTATAAATTCTACCTTTTTCAACTCTTTGTATAGTTTCATATTCTTTTAAATGATTTGAATAATTATCAAGAGTAGATTGATTAGCGGCAGCCATCGCTGTTTCCGCATTAATCTGAGCTACTAATGTGTCATAATTAGACTTAGTAGTATTATAATCGCTATTTAATGCAGTTGTTTCTGGTAAAGAAGTAAAATTATTGTTGTTATCTACTTCCGCCCACATATAAGTTAAGTCATTTCTTTCAGTTCCATTAACTTTTACCGCTATTGTTGGTCTACCTATATCATAATAGAATTTAGTACCAGTATCAGATTCTATTGTTATATTTATATTTGACGCATAATTTATAATTTCAATTTCTTTACTAATTACAGTATTTTCATTATAAATTACAATACACTTATATCTTGTGCTTCTTGCTGCTGAATCAGATTTCTTAACAACTCATTGATAATCACCTGAAACTCACTCAACTATTGGAGCATTATTTCCACTTCTAGGTTTAATTGTTGTATAATTATTTAAACATTCCCAACCTTGCCCAGCATATTTATTAAATTTTTCACTTAAAGTAGTTATTCCTATATTTTCTCTAAATCAATAATATTCCAACATTTGAGATTTTTTATCAACTACTTTACCTTTTACGCGGACTTGGGCTTGTAATGTACGAGACGCGGTCTCCGCATCAGTATTATCAAAATAAATACCTTGTGGTGTAATGAATGTTAGCGCGCATCCAGATAAAGCCTCACTTCCCATAGGAACAGCTCCACAAAAATCTATATCTTTAATAAATATATCATTTGGTTGGTTATCCTCTTGATAAGGGAAATCATAACAAAATAAAGATATTTTATTTACATACTGAAAATTAGCTCCATCAATATCAAATACTCCATACTGTCTTGTTTCATTTTTTATTGAATATGGATTACCTGTCATTTGATTTACATCTAATACGTAATTTCTTAGAACGTTTTTTCCAGTAGCATTATCTGTAAACATTAATTCAAAAGAAATCCCATAATTGCCCCTATATTGTTGTTGTCTTGGAATTGCGGTTTTAAATATAGCCCCACAAATTAAAGCAGATGATTTAGTAAAATATCTAGTTGCCGCAGTTTCATCTAGTGAAATTTGATTATTAGAGCCGCCTCTTTGATAAAGTATTTTCTCTGTTGTTTTATAACTACATAATTCAAAAGTAGAAGAAGAATGTAAAATATTATTTCCAACAGTTTCATATGCTTCATCGCCCTCCGGCGCAACTGCATAATCAGCTCCTAGTTTTTTAACAGTTCCTAATATTGTTTTGTCGCGGTCGCTATCGTTTCCTGGAATGAGAACATATACTTCTGAACCACGAGTATAGGTAACTTCTGAACTAGTAGAATAAGCATAAAAAGTGCTATCTTGATATTTTACTTTGAATTTACCAATAGTTTGGTCTACGCATTCTATGATAGTTGCCTTTATTGTTTTATCATAGCCTGCATTAGCAACAGCATTATTAACTATTTTTTCAATAGCATCTATTATATTATTTTCATAATTTGCCATGTTTGTTGCCACTCCTTTTTTCTCTTTCTTAATTATGTATAATTTTTGCGCAGATATTTTTAATTTAATTAGTCCTTAATTCGTGAAAACAAAATTAAAAAAAGGAAGCGACTAATAAAGTTCGCTTCTTTTTTTACTTATGAGATAATTTTATTCCAATAATTTTCGTTAACTTTCATACATTCTTCGTTTTCAAAATCAATATCTCTATCTTCTAATTTTTCATTTAATTTCTTTGTTGTTATTAATAATTCTTCTCTATTTCTTAATATGTATCCACTTGCTGCATTCTTTAGTTCATCTAAATCAGTATAAATACCTAATAATACTTCATCAACTATTAAATCATTCTCTTCTCTCACTAAACTTAATAAGTAGACTTCGTTAAAATTATTATTTTCCATACTTTTATCTCCTTCGTTAATATTTTTTTTGTGATAAGAAAAATGTTTTTTTTATGTATTCTTTTTTCTTATTATGTTACTATTATATAATAATTTTTATAAAAATTCAAATAGAGATTTTTAAAGGAGAATTAAAAAAAAAATCCCGATAGAATAAAATCTATCGGGATTTTTTTTTAATTATCTGACAAAGTTAAGTATTTAATAGTTCCATCCGCAAAAGTTATACTAATACGATCGTCGCTCTCCATTCTAAAAATTGCATTATGACTTGCATTCTTATATAAAGATAAGTGTCCAAATTGTCCACTAGTAATTAAATCTTGTGGCGATTCACTAGCATAAACAATAAAATTCTGGATATCTAATTCAATTGTGTCATCTGTTGGATTTGTGAAAACAGTATTTAAAAATGGTGCATATAAATTTATTCTAATACAATAATGAATATAAGAATTAGTTAATAATATTTCTTTTCTATAAATAGTCTTTTCTTTATGCGTTCCATCTTGAAAATAAACTCTGCTTGAACAAGTCATATTTACTTGTTCAGTATTATTATTATTTAAATTATTACTTTTAATATCAAATTCTATATATATAGGTTTATTTAAATTCTCATTCGCATGTTGAGCTCCAAATGAAAAATATTTTTTACTTGGTAAAGTAATAGCATTGCCATAAGTAGTTCCATGAATATCTGCAGAACTGGCACTTGTAACAGTTGAATCTTGAAGAGATGGTCTAGTTCAGTGATCTGATTGTAAAATAGTGTAATAATGATCTTGTTTAATGATATCTGTTCCGTGATAATCTAAGCCTATCTTAAATGGGTCTTTAATAATAAAGTATTCTTTTATATTACTTATATTTGTTAAATTTTTAATAAAATCAGTACCCTTAGTTGAAACTTCTAATAAATTGCTTCCAAATCCATATTGATTTGTAAAATTATTATATGTTCCATAGTCTACATGAAGAGAATCTGTATTAAAATCTCTATTAATAAATTCTGTATAGTAAGGATCTGCAAATTTAACAAAATACTTTACATGATTTGCATGAATATTTCAATCATTATTAAATAAGTGGTTAATACCTATATAAATTACTGCCTCTCCTGGATAATCAGGAACTCAATTAAACATATTATCTTTTTCAATAACCATATGAGCAATATGTCCTCTAGCATATTCTGCTGTAGAATAATTTAAACTAGATAAATAATCATCACTTTCTGATGCTGCATTAGCTATTATAATCTTATAGTCATTAGCTAGCACATTTTCTCCTCCAAATTTATTTTTAGTAATTACACATTTATTACCAGAAGATAAATTTGATGATAATCCTCATTGAGAATATGATGGTTGAATTCATATATCATGAAGAGATACATTTACATCCCTAGTTGTTCTGTTTAGGCCCTTAATAAAATCATTATTAGATAATATTACTCCTCTTCCTCCATCCATGCATTTTACATGATACTTATTTATTAAAAAACTATTATTAGAAATCATTGTTTGAGCCGTATCTCCAGGAGTAGCAATACCAATAGAAGTAACTGTTCCCATAAAAGTATTGTTATTTATATATCAATATGGAAAATCATTACAGTTTGAACCAATACAACAGCCCGCGTAATCTCTAAAATAATTTCCTTCAATAACAGGACCACGATCAACTACATTTTTATCTCCTCCAGGAGCTGCACTATATCTTTGATTAAATACACCTGTTCCACCACTAATACATAAATTCCTAATTTCAATTCATCTTATTTTATGAGTGCTGTTGAATAATACTGTAGATCTTTTTCTTATATATATAGTTACACTAGAAGAACTTTCTCCATATATATATACTAATCCATTTTCTGGCACTTCTCTTCCATTTCCATTATATTCGTATTGTCCCATTGGGAAATAAATAGGGTATATTTTTGGATACATACTACCAGTAATATATCCACTATCAGATGGTTTATCTTGACTTATTTCTCATTGTAAATCAAAAGCCGTATCAATAGCATCTGTATCATCGTGGATTCCATCTCCTTTTGCCCCTAACTGTTTTACATTAATTTTTTCTTTGATATTTAGTTCAGCAACTAATCCATTATTTAATTCTTCATAATATTTATCACTTGAGGTTTTAATTCTGTATTCAGCTCCACCACCGTCATTAGCTTCATAGTATCCAAGTGTTACTACCATATCTCCAACCTTTAATGTGGTGTCAGTTTTCATTATAGCTATATTATCATAGTAATATGGTTTTTTCTTTAATGTATTTTCTACATTATCTTCATTATAGTCTAAGTCTATGTTTTCAGCATTGGCGCCAATGGGAATATAGTTAGTCATAGATCCATCAGCTTTTTTTATTTTTATCTTTTTAATTATGTCTGACATAGAGTTTTCTTATCTCCTCTCTTAGATTATTTTAAGCAATAATGAGTATATTGCTTTTGATTAATTATTTTTTATTGTGACAATCGACCTATAGTTCCTTAATCGATGTCTTTATTTTATAAGTGCGGAGGTTCAGATTTGAGATATCTGAACTGAACTTCCACACATTACAATAGTTAGTTATCTAACTATATTACCAGTTTTTGTCCTGGATAAATCCTGTTCGGATTTTTTATTCCATTTTTCTTTGCAATAGCTTGATATGTAGTTCCAAATTTTGTAGCAATACCACTTAAAGTATCTCCCTTTTTTACTACATATATTGTTTTTTTTGGTTGATTTGCGCCAAGTATTTCGTTAACTTTATTTTGCACTTCATCATAATTATAACCAGCTTCTTGAAGTTTATTTCTTCTATCATTTCCATTACCCCATTGTCCAGCTATAACTTCGTTAGCAATATCAGTAATTGATTTTTTAGGCGCACTTCCGCTTCCTAATTTTTCATTTACTCTTGCTTGAACTGTATTGTAATCGTAACCTGCAGCTATTAATCTATTTCTTCTATCATCACCGTTTCCCCAAGCTCCTGCGATAACTTCATCAGCTATCTCATCTATTGACTTACTTGGTTGTGGTTGAGGTTCTGCAGACTCATCTCCCGCAGATTCATTTACCATTTTATCTTTATAAGCATAATTACAATCTAAATTTCCATTATAACCGCTAATTCTGCCTGCTGAAGTAAATTGCCATAAGTTAACTCCAGATTTAGCACTTGCTGGTGTAGCCAATCCTTTTTGGATACTTCCATTAGTTGGCCATTGCGCAATCCATTTATCATATCTATTGATTTCTTCTCCATTTAATTGATTATTAAACCAACTTTGAGAAGCATAGATTCCCGCATAATAACCAGCATTTTCAACAATTTCACAGAATTTAGCACACATAGCTCTTAGTGTAGAATTACTTGGCATACCATTTTTTCTTTTATACCCATCAGCATCCTCCATATCAAACCAACACCCCATAGAATAACTATCTTTATAAGGTGCTATCGCATTTAGGAAATGTCTAGCTTCTTCTGCAGCTCCATTAACATCAAGAGCATAAGAATACCAATAAAATCCAAATGGAAGTCCTATTGATTTACATAAATCAGCATTTCTTCTAAATTTAGAATCTAATGTACCTTTTGTCCCATATCCGACTCTAATGATTGCAAATTGAACTCCGTTTCTCTTCAATGTGGCAAGGTCAATATTTCCATTATGTGCACTTATATCTATACCTAATCTAGCCATATTATTCTTCTCCTTCCGTATAGTTCCTTGATAATTCAGCATTACCTAATTCTATATCTTTATTTTCATTATCATCCATACCTTTTTGCTCCTTTTATATCATCATTTTTTAAAGATAAAATTACATTTTACTAAGAAATATTAAAAAATAATAGATTATGTTTTTTATTTCTGACCAAATAAAAAATGGCTATTAAAGTTATTTTTTATTCTATTATATAATAATAACTTTTTATAAGAAGTCAAATGGTACAATACTTGATTAATATAAAAAATTTTAGTATAATATAATTATAGGAAGGAGAAAAAATATGATATATGAATTAAAAATTAAATTTGAATTAAATCCAATACCCAAATACATAAAATTTGAATCGGAATTAAGTTTACAAGAATTACTTGAAAATATTCATAAAGAGCAAGGTTGGGTAAATGTAACAAATATAAAAAATGAATTATATAGCTTTTATTTACCAGAAATAAAATATTATAGAATAACAGCAATAGGATAATATATAAATCTAGGGGCTTAGTGTAATGGTAGCACACTGGTCTTCAAAACCAGGGTAACGGTCTCCAAAACCGTGGGTGTGGGTTCGAATCCTACAGCCCCTGCCAATATAATCGAGGTGCAAATTATGGAAATCGAAGATAAATATTTAAAAGAATTAGGAATTAATATAGATACTTATATATTAAATAAACCATTTGAATATAATAATTTAGACTACTTTTTAATGATTGAATTGTATTGTAAATTAAGATATTATCAAGACAATTATGCGGTGGCGCCAACCAGATTCCCGCAAGAAAAATGGAATAATATATTAGAACAAATAATTGAAGCAGTTAGAATATTAGCAATAGAAGATACAAAATTAGAAATTTATTTATATCCAGACAATAGAAAATTAAAAAAGGGATTTAAAAATAAAAAAGTTAGAAAAGGAATTAAATTATTTAAAAAATATTTTTATTATTTATGGAAATAGCAGATTGTTTTAAACAATCTGCTATTTTTTTTATTATATATCAATTATTTGATTGCTTCATATCTGCTAGAAAGAAGTTTTTGCATCATTAAATCTATCCCTTGAACATCTTGTGTAACCATCTCAAATGTTTGTGCTGAAGCTCCAGATACTAATGACACATTTGGACCTAAGTCTAATACCGTATTATTTCTCGCATTAACGTTCCAGTATACTAGCCTTGGCAATTCTAAACCGGCTTTCGCCCATTCAGCTCTAATATTTTCCATAGTTGATTTAGCATTTTCTGTTGACCAATTACTTATTCTGTTCCATCTATCTTCAGTTCCTCTATCTATTTCCATGTCGCTAATTACACATATTCTATCTGGTAAATCTTCTTTTTTAGCTCTTCCGCTTAAAACCATATCTTTAAGTAAATCAAAAACAGCTTCAAGATTAGTATTTTCACATAAATTAGTTTTATATATTCTAGAAACTTTATCTACAAAATCTACTCCTTCGATATCAATTAATTGAGGTCTACTTGAAAAAGAAATGTAATGATTTTTGAATGCCCCTTTAGCTCTCTCTGCTGCATACATTCCAAGAGAAATAGCAACATTAATTGGAGTAGCTGTACCTTCTCCGCAAGTCATTGACCCTGATGTGTCAACTACGCAAAGCATTGATGTATTATCATCTTTAAAATAATCTTTTTGATTATTCCAATATTTCTCAATAGCCATTCTATCTGTATTATCAAAATCATCATCTACTCTTCCCCAATAGTCAAAGTGTTTAGTTGCCATTCCAACTATGTCATATGGGAAAAGTGTTTTTGCATTTACTTTTGTTTTATCAGACTTAATGAATTCTTTATACTTTTGAGCAATTAAATCTCTTCTTGCAAAAGCATTCTTATAGATTAGTCCCGCTTTAGAAGGAATTTTATCAAATTCAATTTCATCCCATCTATTTTCGCTCATTAACTTCTCAACAATATTTATTCTAGTTCTTAAAGAACTTAAAACTTTTCTATATTCTTTTTGAGTCATCTTTAAGTATTTTCTTACTTTATTACCTGCGGCAATTGTATCGTGTGAGCTAGCATTGGTAGATGGTAGCCATTTTCCTAGCAATGAAGGAGTTTTGCAATCTAAATCTAATACTAATTGTTGTTTAATTAAAAATAAAGCATAATCCTCTAATTTAGTATCAAAAGTAGAATAAATTAAATCATCCCAACGTCCATATTCACTAACATATTCTAGATTTCTTTTAGCTACTTCTGGTGTATAATCACATAGCCATTTAAAACATACTCTAAAGAAACGTCTTTCCCCTTGTCCGCCACGAATATCTCTTAAATAGAATAAACATTTCATAGCTAAGCTCTCATCTTCTGCTAATGCTTTTTTAAACAATAATATTCTGTCTGCATCGCTTCTTTGTCTATATGCCCCACCAAAAGCAAATAAATCATAAACATTGTTTAATGTTGATTTATAAGCAGTAGCTCCATTTTCAGTTAATACTACATTATTTTCTTGTTTTAATGAATTTAATAATGAATTCATATAATCACCTTATTATCTCTGTCGAGATACCTTTCCTTTATTTTCTATATAGATTATATCAAAAATTTTATAAAAAATCAAATATTTTATCTATCGTAATCTTCTTCATCTATTAATTGTTGCAGTTCTCTTTTCTTCATTGCTCTAGTAGGATTTTTTAATTTATTTCTTTTTTCTCTCTGTTTTCTTAATTGTTCATATTGCTCCGAAGTAGTATCTTCAAGAGGAATAGCTATATAGTTATCTGCGGCTACTGAGTCTAAGACTACACTTTCATGGTCGACTACTTCCGCCCCTTGTAATACTGCAAAATTTAATTTAAAACTTCTAAACATATTATTAATTATTTCTTCTTCTTCTCTTGGTAAGCTATGTATATATTGATGAGCAACTTCTCTTATATTAACACAATTCTCTATTGAAGTATCTCCGCCCTCACTTCTATGTCTTAAATGATGTACTGTTAATTGTTGACTTATTTTCTGGCCTTTAAATCTCTTTTCTTCTAAAAATTTTTTATAGGTTTTAATTCCACCCATTTCTTCAATTCTTTGAGCAACTCTTGCCATTTCAAAAAAACAACCTTTGCCATATTTTTGTATTAGTAGCTTCTTTATAGTATGATTCTTACTCATAATTAATCCTTCCCTTCTTTTTTTCTTATAAATATATTATATAATAAATAATTAAAAAAATCAAAAAGACAGCCAAAAGGCTGTCTTTTATAGGAAAGGGATTTGAACTAGACAGGAAAAATATTATGTGATACTATCGTTGTATATGTATTAAATACTTCACAAACGTTCATATTTTCTACGCCTCTAGGCGAGGAGCCATTTTTAAGATAAATTGTTTTAATTCATCTTTCCATGTATTACTGCCTAATACTTTCTTTTTGCAGTTCTCCTGTCTATCTATATATATTATATCAAAAATTTTTATATTTTGCAAGTGGGTAGTTATATTCAAGTACCCTTATTTAATTTTTACATATTAAGAGAAAAAAAGGAGGAACTAAAACTATGGATAATATAACATATGCATTATCAAAAAAATTAATTGCGGCCGCCTTAACAGGTATTGCAAATATTACTGTTGAAAATGGAAATTTAATAATTATAGCTAATGATGGTAGAAGATTTTCTATTAGTCTTCCTGATATTAGCGAAGACAAGATAAAAGATATATACATTGATGAAAATGATGAAAATGTCTTAATAATAGAAAAAAAGCAGACTAGAAATTAAAAATCTAGTCTGCTTTTTTATTTTTATAATACTGCCCATTCTTTTTGTGTATTTAATATATATACATCTTTTGTTGCTACAACTAAGCAAGTGCTACCAGCTGCATAATTATTTACATTTATATTATTTAAATCTGCAACAGTATCTGCAATTAACTCTGCAACATATGCTTCTGCTTTTCCATTTTGTTTAGTAACTTTATATCCCATTTTTCATATCTCCTTTATGCTTTTATTTCTAAAGAATATAAAAAAATAGGTAAATAGATTAAGTTCTATTGACCTATTAATATAATTAAACTTATATATAATCTTTATGGTCGGGGTGGCAAGATTCGAACTTGCGATCTCTAGTTCCCAAAACTAGCGCCTTAGACCAGCTGGGCTACACCCCGTAGTATGTATAGTGCGGCAGTTCGCTTAATTTTATATAACCCAGAATATGTTATACGCTATCAAGTCTACCGCACGAAAGAAGAAAGGAATTCTGTTTGGTTCAGGTACAGAAAGATAGAAACCTCATATGTTGTATAAAGTCCATCTGCTAACAGAAAATTACTTTTACTTAATATTGGTCGCGAGAGAAGGACTTAAACCTTCGATCTTGCGGGTATGAACCGCCTGCTCTAATCATCTGAGCTACCTCGCGATGGCTCCCTAGCTTTTCATCTAGGGATGTTATATACTTTCCTTATGTAGTCCCTTCGATTAATGGTGGCTAACTGTACTAATATATAAGTTATAATTTTTTATTGACTAAATAACTAAGTCTTTTTATATATGTTATATAATTTTTATCATTATAAGTCATTTCTTATTTCTTTTGTATCAATTAATTTTACAATCCAAGATATGGTGCTGGGTTTACTGTGCTACCGTTAATAATAACTTCAAAATGTAGATGAGGACCAGTACTGTTTCCAGTAGAACCTACATATCCAATTAATTCTCCGGCCGCAACTTTATCTCCAACAGAACAATTATAACCAGATAAATGTGCGTATCTAGAAGTTGTTCCATCTGAATGTTTAACTAAAATACATTTTCCATATCCGCCTGCCCAACTTGATAAAGTTACTGTACCACTTTTCCAAGCATAGACATGTGTACCAGAAGATGCTGCTAAATCAATACCGGTATGCAATTTTCCCCATCTTTTGCCATAGCGCGAACTTACATATACATAGTTTGCCAATGGAAATCTTGTACTTTGGGATGAAGCACGAGAATAATCGCTACCTCTAGATGTTACTTTATACTGTTTTTTCTTAGCCTCTTCTTCTTTTTTCTTTTGTTCTAATTGTTTTTGTTTAGCTTCTTCTCTTTTCTTTTGTTCTAATTCTCTTTGTCGTTGCTCTATTTCTTGCCTTTCAGTTTTTGCATTTTCTATTTTCTTATTAAGAATAGTTCGATTGGTTAAGTCATCTTTATTAATCTCAACATTCTCAATAATAGAATATTCTGTTTTAATCTGCTTATTTAACTTATCTACAAAAGCTAAAGCGTCAGTTGAATTTTTAAAATAGAATACTTCAGTATCTATGGTAATTTTCGTTGCGAAAATATTCACATCAATTATTTGAGAAATTAGTTCTTTATCAAAAGTAGGAAATGCTTTTAGTAAAGGAATTCTAATTCTATTGGAAGATATATTTTTATTTTGTATATCTTTTAGAATTGCTTCTTTATCAAGCGCTTTTGACGTAACTACATAACCTTGTTTTGTTAATTCTTTAATATAATCATCAACAGTAAGACTAAAATAACTTACTTGCGCGGTTATCGGTAAATTATACATCATTTTAGGTTTTAAAAAATTAACCTGAGTTACTGCCAATGACGGAACCATCGCACACATTATCACCATAATTATTGCCATCAAACAAATTAATACTTTTTTATACAGGGGCACTCCCTTTTTCTTATTCATTTTTATTTCATTCTCCTTTTTGACATTGAGAGGTTAAGCGAAAGTTTATTTTTAGAAGGAACAAACAAACCTTTGGTACAGGTTGAAGGACTTGAACCTTCGACCCTCTGCTTGTAAGGCAGATGCTCTCCCAACTGAGCTAAACCTGCATATAATACCACTCTTATCCCGTAATGCATATAGGAAAGTTCACACGGCAGTGGTCAACCGCTCAGCTACTTGATGGACTAGCTTCTGGCCCTCTACACTTTCCACTACTTTTGGTCATGACTCCAGAAAGAGGCTGTAGACACCTAATTTATATTAATTATATAAATACATTTGACCATTCTTTAGCAATGTTTTTCTTAAAGCTTTCCAGCTTTTTAAAGTCATTTTGTATAAGCCTTTTTTATTTAAACCAATTAATCTTAAATCTCTATCGCTAGAAAGAACTGTTAAATCATTAAAAATATCAATTTCAGTTTCTTCACAACCTTTTCTATTAATAGGTATAATTACTGAGCTTCCTTCTTCATCATATCCTAATTTTCCACATATTTGAATTTTCATAATTATTCTTCCTTTCCTAAAAATCTCTATACTCTTGTAATGCACTTATTAATTTTTCTAAATCATTTTGAGATAAAACTAATTCATCATCTATTCTATATTCTTTTCCTCGTAAGATTAAAAAAATCTTAGCAATTTTTGCTTTCCATCTTTTTAAAAAGCTTGTTTGTTTATAATAACAACTATCAGTATAAAATGTAATATAAATATCACTTGGCAAATTGTCTTCTTTAAATGTAATTTTTTGTAATTTAATTCCATGAGTACCGACAGTCACATTGAATATAAGTAGTTGGATCTTTATCTTTATCTTGTTCAGTAAAAATCATTTTATCAACTCCTATTTTAGTTCTTTTGGTGGGCCGATAGAGATTCGAACTCCCAAACCTTACGGTAACGGATTTACAGTCCGCCGCTACTCACCACCTTAGCCGTCGACCCATATTTTAATCAGGGATAGAGTTTTTTATCGAATTTCTCAGGTGTCCCTGTCACCACCGTATAGTTTTCATACTTTTACTATAAAAGTAGCTGTCTCTCCAACTGTCACGTTGCTACTTAATGTGTTACTGACTCACCACAACGTTTATACCGAGCCTTCTTCTCGTACACACTTGAGGTTCAGTTATTTACCCATTACCTAAACAGTTCACTACGGGGCTAGAACAAGTGGTACTCAAGGTGGGACTCGAACCCACACGAACTTGCGTTCCTCGGATTTTAAGTCCGATCCGGCTACCTATTACGGCACTCGAGTATATAATAAGGTAGGTTAGCCTATGACCTACCCACATATTTCCGAACTTTAATTCTCATCGTTGGGCAGCTTATGCTGAGAAATATGTGTTTTCCAACGAACGGCTTTATTTCCTAAAATATAGGTAAAGGAAAAAAATTATTGAAAGGTTGTAGCAGGCTTTAATTAGCCTATGGTACTTCTGGCAGGATTCGAACCTGCACACCTTACGGTACGGGTTTCTAAGACCCGCGTGTCTGCATTCCACCACAGAAGTATATATACAAGGCGGCATTACTAATATCAATTTCTTCAAGCAAACAGATAATTTACATTTTATATTGCTGTTACCGCCTATCTAAATTGGAAGGTATTAACTAACTTTTTATATCTATGTTATATCATTATTTTTTATAAAAATCAATAGGATATCCTTTTTTTATTAATAATTCTATACACTCTTGCAAATATTCTTCATTATGTTCTGGATAAATAATAGCATTCTCTTCGCAAATTAATTTAGCTTCTTTCAATAAAGTTTCAAATTCTTCTTGCGTTTTATTTCTTCTTTCAACAAGAGCAGTTTGAATTAAACTTTCATTTGGTTTATAACCTCGTTTATGCATCTCATCTATTACTAATAATGAAAAAGCTATTAATTTATTTTCACTATATTGAAAAGCATAATCTATAGTTTTATGTTTCTTTCCCCATCCATTACCCAACATTGCAATACATTCTCTCCATTGCGCTAATATATGTTGTCTATTTAAATAAGGAATAATTTTTTGATGCCACAATCTCATAGATTATACCTCCTTCATCCATTTACATTTGAAAGCTCTTTTTCTACGAATAATAGCATCACATATAAGTAATTGAATTTTCCAACTATCTATTTTTGTATCTATCGCCGCAGCGGCTTGTTTTATATCATCATAATAGATTTTTTCTATTTTTTGGTTACCTTCTTCTTCTTTTATACAAACTATTCTTTTTTTATTCATAATATCACCTTTCCCCTTTCTTCTATATATATTATATAATAATTTTTTAAAAAAATCAATTATAATTGCCAATTAATTGGAGATTTATTATTTTCTTTAAGATAGTTGTTTGCTTTTGAAAAATGTTCACATCCAAAAAATCCTCTTGTTGCAGATAATGGTGATGGGTGAGCCGCTTCTAAAATTAAATTTGTAGTGCTATTGATATATTTTCTTTTTGCTTTTGCAAAATTTCCCCATAACATAAATACAATTCCATTTTGTTGTCCTAAATATTTAATAATTGCGTCTGTAAAATTTCCCCATCCTTTTCCTTGATGTGAATTAGACTGACCTGCACGCACTGTTAAAGTGGCATTTAATAATAATACTCCTTGTTCTCCCCATTTTGTTAAATTTCCATTTGCTGGTTGAACAATTCCTAAATCGTGTCTTTGTTCTCTAAATATATTTCTTAAAGATGGTGGAATTGCTACTCCATCTTGAACTGAGAATGATAACCCATGCGCTTGTCCTTGATTAATATATGGATCCTGACCAAGAATTACTACTTTGACGTCTTCTGGTGGAGTTAGTTTTAAAGCATTATATATATTATCTCTTTCTGGATAAATAGTATAATTCTCATATTCATCATTAATAAAGTCCATAAGTTTTTTGAAATATGGCTTATCAAATTCATCTTTTAAAATAAAATCCCAATTATTACCTATTTTATCCATAGTTATCTCCTTCTTATATAAAATGGCGGCATAGCTCTATATTTTTTTATTTTCTATGGGGTAACTATGCCTTCTACTACTTCCCATATATTCTAGCAAGGTTTCCATGGCATTTAAATAAGCTAACCTTAAACTCATTCATAGCTTCGACAGGTACTAGACTACCTTTCTGGTCGTGGTAAAAACAGTAGCTGAGACTGTGAATGTTCTTTACTCCTACTATCTCATCACCCTGCTTTATAGGCGAACCACAGATTACTGTTTTTTGGTGGTAGGGGAAGGATTCGCACCTTCGACACGCAGATTTTCAGTCTGCTGCTCTACTTCCTGAGCTACCCCACCATATAATTCAGATTCAGAAAAACTGAATCTGCATCCGCTATTTCATTTTATAAGTTTTATAGTATTCCCAATAGCTAGGTTCTTTATATTCTTGCCACCTTCTAGGCTGTTCACACCATTGCTTATAACTTTTCCAAGTTTCGTGGAAGCAGTAATCGCAAATATAATCCCAAGGTTCAACTAATTTTTTATAAGCCTTTCCATTAGGAACATCTTTTGTTCTTCTTACTTTTTTATTGGCTTGTCTTTTACCCCATTTAGAGCTTTCTCTGTCTTTACAAAAACCGAAGTGCTTATATGATCTACTCATAAGACACCATCCTTCCTATGAGATAAACTATCTCATTAGAAAGCGTCCACACTTTCAACTTTATAAGGGCAATCTTTTTTATGCTCCAAACATTTTGGCAAACTATTATTAAATTCAAACATATCGCATTCTGAATTATGTAAACAAGATGTCTCATAACAAATATCATCATCTGCTGATATATCTATACATTTATTTTTATCTTCTGGAGATAACTCTTTTTTGTTTATGCTAACAGATAAATTATCTAATTCTTTTTTAAATTGTTCTTTTGATAAATTAGATATATTCATATTAATCATCTCCCTTTTCTTTTTTAAACTAAAGCTTAGCTCCACTAAAACTAACGGACATGTGGAGCCTGTCCTTATATTATTCTATGATATAGCCTATTCCTTAAATTATATAGATAGTGAGCTGTCCTTGTTATCTCGCGCAGGCACGATATAACTCATATATGCTATCTACACATATTCCGGTTGGCAGGGGATACTGGATTCGAACCAATATTCGCTGATTTGGAGTCAGCGCGCATAGCCATTAACTCAATCCCCTATATAAAATGCTACTTTAAGGAAAAGTAGCAAACCATAAACATTGAACAAAAATTACTTTTAAAGTTAAAGTAACAAACTATGTGGAGCACGATGCGAGTGCTGCCCTCGCGTCCTGAGTTTGGAAGACTCGAATTCTACTGTTGAACTAATCGTGCAATATTTTTGGATGGGTAGGACGGCGTACCCTACATCTACTTGAAAGACCATCTCTGGCGTGATAGCTGCCTCTTTCTATCCTCCATCCTATG
>Ga0247608_10004141_pt1 | contig 16452 bp, 25 predicted proteins | sample 176DNAGHGlowgp2_FD_193490 | JGI IMG/M metagenome (GOLD analysis project Ga0247608, IMG submission 193490) | Sheep rumen microbial communities from Palmerston North, Manawatu-Wanganui, New Zealand - 1766 DNA GHGlow gp2 | ecosystem: Host-associated > Mammals > Digestive system > Stomach > Rumen ... | reverse complement strand
ATAGCCTTTGCTGTTACAGTACTCAATAGCAGCATAAAATTAACAGTGGGCACACTAAGGAGCCACGTTATAGATTGCCTTCCCATCACATTTGATGGAGTTATTGCAGTGACAGACCAACTATAACACACAAGGGTAGACCCTACAGAGAGGTGCAGAATACCAGTCCTCTCATCTTAGACTGATGCAGCCCTATACAAAACAGAAGCCTTGTATAGGAATGTCCTGATGTTAGGCTTCCAAATCCTAAAGGATACTCACCATTTAAGCTCTCATAGCTAGCTACTTTTATAGCAGCAGATGGTATGGGCAAAGGTGAGTATTCCTAAAGGATAAAGGACATCAGAGTTTAGCAGGAGTTCTCCTGATGCCTATTCATATACCTGCAAGGCTGAAGAAGCTACAGGAAGGTGATACATAGTCCTTCTCACTTTTTAGGATTGCGAGGCTCAAGTACTGCTTACTTCTATTTAAATAATATGAAGAGAACATTAGCAGTGCCATTGCCTCCAATCCTTTTTAACAAGAACAACAAAACACAAACCAAAAACTTTGCGGTGTAGAGGAGTAATCCTCGGTTCTTATCCTCAATTATATTCTTTTACAACAATCAAAATAGATACAGCTATGAAAAAGTTAACAGTAGACATTTTATGCCAAGGTGATTATATGGATTCCTATGAATCTCGCATCTATTTTAGTGGAGGTGCAGATTCTATAGAAGAGTCATTTAAATGGGCACAAAAACAACTGCCTGAAATAGAAGACTTAGATGAGTGTCACGGAAATACATTCTATCTTTATATAGCAGGACAATTTGTTGCTACTATAAACAAAGTAGATAAAAATATAGAAATAGATGAGCATGCTGTAAAGATGCTCATATTGTATTTAACAGATGAAGATGCTTATTTCAAAGCTCTTGAAAAAAAGCTTAAAGAATTTACAGCATCTTTGCCTCTCTAATACTTCATTGCTCCCTTAGCTCAGTTGGATAGAGCAACTGCCTTCTAAGCAGTAGGTCACAGGTTCGAACCCTGTAGGGAGTACTACCCATATTTTATTGTTTTAGTTGATTATTACCTCTCTCTTAGCGAAGAGAATATAATACTACAGTTGTGATAACTCTGGTATTATACACACCCTTATAGCTCAATGGTTAGAGCAGTCTTTAAAAAGACAGATGGGAGTTCGATTCTCTCTAAGGGCACTATTAACATTATAATAAACCTTTAAACAACAAGCATTATGGAAAAAGATTTAGTTTATCACATTCTTATTGGTCTTAGTGGCATCCTCAGTGTGGGTCTTCTTATAGTAGTACTCTTAACTACTGATTGTGCCCTCTTGCAGGCACTAGTAGCTGTTTCAATAGCAGCTATAAGCTGCTTGACAATGCGTGGACATGAAATTATAGACGAAACTGAAGAGGACAAATGAATAACTACAGCAGCAGAGAATAGAGCACCGTGTCTTACTATTAATGTGAAGGATATAGTGAGATAGTGTATATCATCTCTGCTGCTTTTAAAACATCAAACAATATGAAAAAATATCAAGAAGACTTCATGCAGTTATGGCTTATCATTATTTTCCTTATGGTAGCTATATTGGGAATACCTGCAATGTGTTATGGACAAAATGTGCAGCAGCAAGGTAACACCTTTGTGGCTCAGAAGAGCTCAAAGGCCAATAAGCAAGGAAAAGAAACTCCAACTCCGTACACATATCAGGATACAAAGGGTAAAACCTACCAGATATACCTCTCAGCTTCCGGTAAAGCCTTCATTAAGAAGTCTTCTCAAAAAACCGGAAAGGAATACAGACAATACTTGCCTGAAGTAGGCAAAAGAATAAACCCAACAGCATATAAGAAATGAAAGCAATTACTTTAACAATACTTTGTGGCATTATGATATTTCTTGGCTATCTTATTGGCAATAACAAAGCCATTACAGCTGAGAATCAGAGGGACCGCCTTGCAGACTACATACATGAATACAGTGATATGCAGTATGAGGGAACCAAGCGTTCCCTCAAAGATGCTGTAGCTAAATTTGAGGCTCAAGATAATGAGGCTGGTGATATGGGCTTTGTAATGGAGTCAAACCAATGGTATTTTGCATACTAAAAAAACAATAATCATGACTTACAAAGAAAAGTATAAAAACTGTGATGAGTGTCCAATCAGAGACATCTGTGAGGACTCCTTAACTAACTCCGAAGCACTCTGTGCAGAGGAGAAAGACCCCGAAACTTTAAGGGAGGAGTGGAATGAATATATTGATGCTTATTGTGAATACATTCAACAATACGGATATGTTTAAGATGTTACTCAAAATAACAGCAATACTCCTGTACTCATGTGCAGGAGTAATTGCCTCTGTCGCATTTGCTCCTAGTGGAATGCTGTTCCCCTGCCTTTTGGCACTTGGTATATCCACTTACATAATATTTGAATAGGACTCTAAGTCTGTCATACTCACAACAATCAAGGAAGATATACTGCTGTATAGCAGGATTGTTTAACCTAAATTGAAAGAGTATGGCAGACATTGTTTTATTCAAATCTGACAATGAACGGAGGATTGGTGTAGTGATTTATCATAGCATCAGTCCTCTTGATGATTTTTATATCATCTATTCAGAATATGCTTTGCATAAATCTTATAATACACAAGATAATGCAAGCATAATCCTTGATAATGTCATCATTCCAGCTTGTGATGCTGCTATTGCTGACTACATGCTGAAAAGACAGCATATCAGGGATATGATGAGAGCCAAAAGTGATATAGAGACTCTCATAGAAGCTATTATTCATAAAATGGATATAGATTCTAATAGATGATACTCTTGCCTATAAAATAGGAACTTTATATAGATTAGCTTGATTGTTGTAAGGATGCGGGTCTCCTTTCTTTCCAGTATAGCTGGTTGGGAGGGAGGCCCTTTATATTTACAACAGGATAGCTGCACATAATTTAAATATTACAACAATCATGATTGATTTATTCAAAACAACAGCAGAGAAAAAGGCAAAAAGCGTTAAAGAATACACTGTTGAGTGCCTTAATAAAGAGAGGGGCATTGTATGCTCTTTAAGTTTTAACCCTATAAAAAAGACGTATGCAACTTGCTTGGTATTAGGCAACAGGGCTATAAAAAGCACTTTCACCAACCCCTGGAAAGCAGAGGAACAAATGCAAAAGTATCGTGAACAATATAAATAATACAATCATGGCAAATAAAGGACAAAAAGCAAAGCGTTGGACAACTGCTGAAGAGGACATACTCATTAAGAATGTAGAGAAAAATGTACTCTGTTTAGCAAAGGCATTTCAGCAAACAGCAATAGAAACTCAGAGGTCCAAAGGAGCAGTGGCTGCAAGATGGTATCAATACACCAGTAAAAATTGTGGCACCAAATTCGCAACTATCTCAGGCAAGCATGTAGCTTCTAATAGAAAGAATGCCAAAGGTAAACCTCTGAAATTGTCTCTCTTCAAACGGATTTTATCCCTTTTAGGGCTGAAATACTAAGCGATAATTAATATGCAGAATTGTGTATATTAACTGTATAAATATACGTTATTAAACCCTAATTAATGTATAAATATACGTTAATTACACAATTTCTGCATATATTTGCAATAAGGCAACAAAGGATTAACCTAATGAGTAGTTTTAAACAGCAGCTTCAAGAAAGGGAGCTGCAAAGGCTCAAGGACAGACCCAGAGTAGTTTTGAAGTGGGCTACTGGATGTGGGAAGAGTAAGATGACTATTGACCTTATTAATAGTAGGGTAGAAAATGGTAATCTTAAGGTTCTTTTTGTGGTAGCAGAAAGAGCCCATATTCAAAACTGGGAAGACGAATTCTTTAAATGGCATCTTAGGAGAGATAAGGTAGCAACATATATATGCTGCTATGCCTCATTTCACAAATACACCAACATATCATTTGATTTGGTGGTGTTTGATGAGGCACACCACTTATTCTCACCCAAAAGGTGGGCAGCTTTGGAGGAGATGAAAGAGAATGGGAATATTCATGATGTCTATCTTTTATCCGCTACTCTATCCAGAGATAAGCAGGATAGGATAGAAGAACTCCTCTCCACCTTCACCACCTCCACCGTCACCTTAAAAGATGCAATAAAAGAGAATGTATTGCCTGACCCCAAAGTATATGTGGTAGAAATGGAACTTAATAACTCTCAAACCAATCAGGAGATTAAGATAGGCAAAATAGCTAATCCTCCTATGGTTAATTGGGAAGATAGAGCTAAATACATCTATAGCAAGAAACCTTGCATAATTAGATGTACAGAGGCTCAAAAGTACATTTACTACACAAACACAATGGAGTATTGGAAACAGAGATATCAGCGTTCTCACAACCAGTTTCAACACAATATGTGGGTGAATACTGGTTCACTAAGAAAGAGGTATCTTGGAGAACTTAAAACAGCAGCTGTATATAATCTTTTGCAGAAAATCAGACATAAGAGATATGTCTGCTTCTGCACTTCTATAAATCAAGCTGATATGCTTTCAAGCACACACACTATCTCCTCTAAAAAAGGAGCAAATAGGAATCAGTATATCATTAACTCATTCAATAACAAGTATATCAACAGCATTTATGCTGTAGGGATGATAACAGAAGGAATGAACTTGACTGATATTCAAATAGGTGTCATAATCCAACTTGATGGAAAAGAGAGGTTATTCATACAGAAGTTTGGAAGGTCTCTGAGGGCTCAAGACCCTGTTACAATTATCTTTTACTATAAGGGAACTCAGGATGAGAAGTATCTCAAAAACGCTCTCGAGAACATAGATTCCAAATATGTGAAATTCATAAACACATCTCAACTTAAAGACCTAAAGTTATGAAAATAACACTTGACACTGAAAAACTGAAGGAGAAGGATGGGGCAATGACCCTCTATCTTTTATCACTCCTCTCAAGCTGCCCTATAACAAGGGCAACATTTGAAGAAGTGGCCCAAAGAAAGTTGTTCAATGGTACACAACTATCAAAAGAGGGGAAGGCGATTATAGTATCTACAGCAGAATCTATTCAAGAAGACAGGGATTTATCTAAATTAGCAGACAAACTTCGGGAAATATTCCCTCCAGGAAAGAAACCTGGAAGTGCTTATCAATGGAGAGATTCCACATTCTGTATAGTAGACAGACTCAAAAAGTTCTTTGAGAAATATGGATACTATAGTGACGATGCTATTATTGAAGCTACAAAAAGATATGTCAACTCCTTTAATGGAAACTATCAATATATGCAACTTCTTAAATACTTCATTTGGAAAAACAAAGTTACTGGAGAGCAGCTTGTAAGGGGTAGAATTGTTGGAGAAGTAGAGAGACAATCTCAGCTTGCAGCATATCTTGAGAATAAAGATGACAAACCTAAATCAGATTGGGAGGTAGGATTAAGATGATAATAGATACTGAAAATCTGGATACTCTCAATATTCACGAGTTGGGGATGTTAATCCTGCTCTATGATAAAGAGCTTGATAAGTCTAAAACTCTCTTAGAAGTTAAAGACCAAGATTTAATCAGGCTTCTTGGAAATCTTGAGAAAAAAGGATATGTCATTTCTTCTGTCTATGAGCCGGATAAAACATCTTGGAGTTTAGTGGAAAAGGGAAAACAAGCCCTTATTCAAAACTGTGTGAAGGATAGACCTATCATTGAGACACTGTCTAAAAGGGCTGTAAGAACTCGTAGTAGGCTTCTTGCCCCTAAATTAATGGATGTATATCCTACAGGAAATAAGCCGGGAACCTTTCAAAGATGGAGAGGTTCTTCTATGGAAGTTTCTGAAGAGTTATATAATCTGCTGATGGCAGGAATAGAATTTACAGATGAAGAGGCTGTGAACGCCACAAAAGCATATATAAACTCCTTTAATGGTATGACTACTACTATGAGGACACTACCCAACTTCTTAAATAAGAGAGAGCTAATAGGCGGAGAAGTAAAAAGAAAATCTGACTTTTTATCCTTTCTTGAAGATATGAGGGAAGGTGGTACTACTCTTAAAAAAGACTGGGAGACAAGACTATGTTAGAAACTCTATATACTATACTCTTAGCTTTTGTGGTAACAGCTGTACTGTTTCTACTTGCTGGATTTGTGGGAAAAATAATTGCTGATTTCTTTAAAAGTAAATTCCCGTGGCTTTAGTAAACAATACACTGCAACAGCTTGAAAATAGGAGGAATAGAATCCTTAGTGGTGGGGTTAATTGTATACCTTCACCCTTCGGTAGATTCATTAATGATTTCTCAGGAATAGAACAGAGTACTTATTATGTGGTTACCTCCTTCACAAAAGGTGGAAAATCACAATTTGTATCCTATACTTTCCTATATAGAACTATCATATTCTCCTACTTCTCAAAAGCCGATATAGACTTCAAAATCATATACTTCAATCTTGAGGAAACCAAGGAAAGAATCCTTCAAAGATTCATGTCTTGGTTACTCTATAGATTCAGTAAAGGGGCTATAAGAATAAGCCCTAAAGATTTGAGGTCTACCACAAAGGCTGTTGATGAGATGATTCTAGACAGACTTCGTCAGTTTGATATTCAAGACATTCTACAATATTTTGAGGAACATGTCATATTTCCCACAGAAGCACCTAATCCTACAGGTATCTATAAATTCTGCAAACAATATGCAGAAGACCATGGCACTGTAACCAAGAGAAAGGTGACTATAAAGGATGAATTAGGACAGCCTCAGGAAGTAGAAGTCTTTGACTCTTATGAACAAGATAATCCTAATGAATACAGGATTATTCTTGTTGATACAATAAACTTAATTGATACAGAGAGGGGTTTGAGGCTAAAAGACTCCATAGATAAACTATCAGAGTATGAAGCTAAATACCTCAGAAACAGATACCATTATACTATAGTCAATATACAGCAGCAGGCATTTGAGTCTGAGAGTAATGAGTCATTCAAATTAGGCAGAGTAAGACCCTCTGCTGTAGGATTAGGTGATTCAAAATATACTTCAAGAGATGCCAATGTTGTATTAGGACTCTTCTCACCATTTAGATTTGGTATAACAGAATACTTTGGATATGATATAACTATCTTAAAGGATCGAATAAGATTCCTTGAAGTTATTACTAATCGAGATGGTGAAATGGGTGGAATTCTTCCTCTATGGTTTGATGGTGCTGTATGCGAGTTTAAAGAGCTACCAAAGCCTGATGATAAAGCAGGTATGAATAAAGTATATGCTGAATGCAAAAGACTGGATGCTCTCACTTCTACCCCTAATAACTCTAAATCAATTCTAACACTTTCAATAAACAGTTTCAAAAGATTATTTAAGTATGTTTAAAGTTAGCTTTAGTGATGAATCCCGAGCTTTTGTTAAGATAGGGAAATATACCACTTGTACTCTTAATGGGGTAATGAATATTCCTTATTTCTGGGCTAATATGCCTAAAGAAATATGTGCCTGGATAGATATTCAGAAAATGGTACACATATACCAGTACAATGAGAGAGCCTATTTTGTAGTCAGAGGTGCAGCAACATGTAGACCTGAGGACAAATACAACCCTCTTCTTGGAGAAAGAATAGCTGAATCCCGTGCTAAGATAAAGCTCTACAAGTTCTTCTACACACTCTGTGTCAAGTTGGGCACTTATTACAGCACACTTCTTTATGGTGAAGACACTTATCACGATGCTGATAAAGGTCTCATAAAAGACCTCAAGAAATATAAGATGCTGATGAATAAGGAAGAAGACCACATCAAAGACCTTTTAAATAGTATATCACATGAGTAATCTAGTAATTGTATTAGGAGCCTCAGGCTCAGGAAAATCAACGAGTATCAAGACTCTTGAACCCAAAGAGACTGTAGTTCTCAATGTATTGGGTAAAGACCTTCCTTTTAAGGGTTCAAGGACAAATTATACCCGTGAGAAACTTAATCTCATTCAGACTTCTAAGTGGGATAGCATCATCAATATGATGCAGTCTATAAGTAAAAATAAGCCCGATATTCATAATATAGTCATAGATGATGCCATATACATTATGCGCACAGAATTCTTTGATAGATGTAAGGAGAAAGGCTATGATAAATATAATGAGCTTGCAGACCATTTTAGAAGGCTGATATCGGAAGGAAATAGTCTTAGAAATGACATTACAGTATTCATGATGCTGCATACTGAACCTATCGAAGCTGATGGCTCTATTATAGGCTACAAGGCTACTACAATAGGAAAGTTGTTGGATAAACAGTATAATCCTGTAGAATCTGTATCTGTAACCCTCTTTGCCCAGCCTCAGTATGATGAGAAGGGTAAACCCACATTTGGCTTTTGGACACATCCTATGAAGGTCAATGGTATTGAAATACCTGCAAAGACTCCCGATGAGATGTTTGAAGAGGATTTCATCCCCAATGACTTACAGTATGTAATTAATAAAATGCGTGAGTATTACGAATAAATTGTCCCATTTATAAATAATTCATTAACCAAACAAATTTACAACAATGGAAAAGAAATTCACTAAAATCGAGATTGCAGTGATTAAGAGAACAGCTCAGAATGTCTCTCAGTTTGTAAACAAGAAGGCTAAGATTGATGCCAAGATAGCAGAGCTTGAGTCAGAGAAGGCAATGCTTCAGCCCATTATTGAGTCCTTCCAAGGTCCTATCAGAGAGATGACTGGAGGTTATACTACTGAAGACCTTGTAAATCGTGAGGTAGTACACACTGGCAAGATTGACTCCAAGACTGGCAAGGAGATTATGCAGACCCGCTTTGTACTCAAATATCCTGAGACAGTGATACCACCTGTGGCAGCTGATGAGGAAGTGAAAGAGGCTGAGGATATCCCCACAGAGGCTGTAGAAGAGCAGGCTGAAGCTCAAATGCAGGCAGAGAACAATGTTGACGACTTCTTCGCTTAATATAATGTAATCCGCAAAAGAACATAATGGGAATGAGTTCTCTGCAAGTTGCCTTAATTAGCAGTTCTTAGAGTTCCCTCTTTTTATAAACCAATTCAAAAAACCATTATGGCAATTAAAGCGAATAAAAGCTCCCAAGGAGCAGATTTCAAAAAGTATGTAGGTGTGGGTAGCTTCCGTGTACTTGGAGTAAACCCTGATGCTAAAACCCTTGCTGAATTCTATGGAAGAGAACAAGGTGAGGAACCCGAGTATCTCAAGAAGAAGACTGATGACAAGGATAACAACAAGGAGTATGTGCAGCTCAGAGTATCCTTCCTCATTCAGGCAGATAAGCAGTTTGAGGATGGCAAGCCTATTAAGGAGAATGCTGTGCTTACAGAGCCTCTGAAGACCTCCATCAATTTCTTCGTAGATTCACGCTATTTCTACAACAGTGACAAATCTAAAGTGCAGGTTATTGATAAATATGGCAGAACTGCTTGGGTTACTATTGATCAGTGCAAGAACCATCAGATTCCCGTCTATAAGAATGGTCCTGCTAAACTTGATAAGGATTATCGTCCTGCATATCGTGGAGAAGCTGAATTGACTGCTTTCATTCTCAATTATCTAAATGTGACTCCCATTGATACCTACAACAACAGCACAGGTACATGGGTTACCAATCCTCATCCTGAAGACTGTGAAGGTAGATTGGAGGATATTCAGAAGTATTTCAAGGGTGACATCTCAGAGCTGAAGGAATTCTGCACCTATATGCCCTACAATCGTCTGAAGCTTCTTCTTGGAGTACGCACTGATGACCAAGGAAGACAGTTCAATACTGTATTCACCCGTCTTACTCTGAGAAATGGTTCCAACTCCTATACTCGTTTGAAGGATGCTGTGTCTGATGGCTATAACAACAATACTGTTTGGTCTAATGACCATGCTGGGATTATCAGTGCTCTGCAGGAATACAAAGAGAATGTCACTGAGACTGACCTAAGCAAGCCTGCATCTGATGACCCCTTCGCAGCTGCCTCAAGTGACCTTCCTTTTGTTGAGGATGAAGACCCGTTTGCACAAGGCTAAATAATCACATACTATGAAGGCGAATCACAGTTCACAAGAATCTGTTTCTCAAATAATGGAAAGAGTGAGCCATGCTGACTTACTTTCCCATTACTTTGGGATTGATAGCCTTCCAGTATTGATAAATTCCCCATTGAGAGAGGATAAACACCCCTCATTCTCTCTCTACTCACCTGATGGCACTAAAGTCTACTATAAGGACTATGCCACAGGTGAGAATGGGGATATTTACAGCCTTTTGCAGAAAGTGTATCACTGTGATTTCTCACAACTTATGCATAAAATAGCATCTGAAAAAGCTTTTGAAAAGAGGAATTGCTCCTATCGGAGCTCCTCCAAGAAAAAATTTCTTAGAACAACAAGAGATTTGAAAGTTGCTGTAAGAGAATGGCGTGATTATGACATAGAATATTGGAAATCCTATGGTATATCTATTGAGTGGTTAAAATATGCGGAAGTATATCCCATATCCCACAAGATAATATATAAGGATGGACAGAGGTTTGTCTTTCATGCTGCTAAATATGCTTATGTATTTGTTGAGAGAAAGGAAGGAAACATCTCCCTCAAGGTTTATCAGCCAATGGCAGAAAAGAGATATAAATGGGACAATAGCAATGATGCATCTGTTGTTGGTTTATGGTCTAAAATGCCCTTAAGTGGAGATAAACTTGTGATTGCATCCTCTTTGAAAGATGCCCTCTGTTTGTGGGCCAATACAGGTATTCCGGCTATATATGTCCAGTCAGAAACTACTGGCTTGAGCAATACAGCTCAGGAGGTTCTTAGATACAGATTCAGTAACATATATATCTGTTTTGATAATGACCTTCCAGGATTGAAAGATGCTGAGAACCTATCTTCTCTTACAGGATTCAAGAACGTGATTCTTCCTCCCTTTCAAGGTGGGAAAGACATCAGTGACTTATACAAGATAGTTGGTAAGGAGAAATTCAAACAGATTGTAATACCTTTATTTGATGGAGAACAAGAAAGTCAAGAATGCCACCTCTTGTGAATATAATGGGATACAGTTCAAGAGTAGACTTGAGATGAAGACCTATATCATTTTGAATGAAAAAGGGTTTAATCCTCAATATGAAGCTCAGACTTTCAGCCTTTGGGAAGGCAAAAAGTTTGCTATACCCTGCTATGATTTACATAAGGATAGAAAGCTTAAAAGAGCTGTCTGGGGTTCCAATCCCTACAAGACAATATCCATTAAGTATACCCCTGATTTTATACTCTCTGTCAAAGACTCTTATGATAATGAAAGGATGATAATAATTGAGTGTAAGGGAATGCAGAATGATGTGTATCCCTACAAGAAGAAGCTCTTCTTGGATTACCTTGAAAAGAATCATCCTGACAGTATTTTCTTTGAAGTTCATACTCAAAAACAGCTTAAATCTGCTATAGAAATAATTAATTCCTTATGAATAAAAGCATAAAGACAATCTTTTGGGATATTCCTGAGTCAGAGTACAGGAAAGACCCTGCCCTCTCCCAGTCAGCATTAGCTGTGTATGAGAGAAAGGGATTTGAATGCCTTGACACTCTATTTGAGCCTGTAGAGTCTCCTTCTCTTACTTTTGGCTCTGCCGTAGATGCTCTCATTACCGGTGGAGAAGATGAGTTCAACAGCCGTTTCTTCATTAGTGATATTCCTTCTCTTAAACCCAGTGTGGAACCTGTGGTAAAGAAGATATATGAAGTATTCCATACATCATATACTGATATTGCAGACATCCCCAATTCAGGCTTATTGCCCATTATAGAGGAATTCAAGTATCAGCCTAACTGGAAAATAGAGACAAGAATTAAGAACATCAAGCAGGAAGGACAGCAGTATTATCAGACTATGTTTATGGCTGGGGATAAGAAGATTCTCTCTCAAAGTGTCTATAATAGAGTCTTTGCCTGTGTAAGGGCTCTCAAGGACTCTCCTCAGACTAAGATGTACTTTCAGGAAGATAATCCCTTTGATGATATTGAGAGAGTATATCAGATGAAATTCAAAGGCACTCTTGGTAAAATCACATACAGAGGAATGGCTGACTTGCTGATGGTCAATCATAAAGAGAAGATAGTCATCCCTTGTGATTTAAAGACAAGCAGTGGCAGAGAATACTCATTTCCTGAGCATTTTCTTGAGTGGAATTACCAATTACAGGCCCGCATATATTGGAGATTGATCAGACAGTTGATGGATAAAGATGAATATTTTAAAGACTTCACTTTGAAGGATTTCAGATTTATTGTAGTCAACAACATTGATAATCCCATACCTCTTGTTTGGAAGTTTGCAGGAAGCTGTTCTTTGGGAGACCTGAAGATAGGAAACTGTGTTCTAAGAGACCCTGAGAAAGTGGGAGAAGAACTCACTTACTATCTTGAGAACAGACCACAAGTTCCTATAGGAATCAGCATAGATAAACCTAACAGTATAGAACAGTGGTTTAATGGAAGAGTTTAATAGCTTTTGTAGTGATTTACTTGTAGGCAATATCCTGTATAATCTGGATAATACAAACAGGTGGCCAAGATATTTGCTTGTGATTGACATCACTCCTACAATGATAAATGGTCAACCATCATATAGTATACTCCTTTTGGGATTATCCTACAATAAGGGGACTTTTGAGGCAGATGACCAATGTATTAAACTCACCTCTGAGCATGCTCATAATGCGTTATTCTTAAAGATTGTAGGACTGTGTAAATTCAATTTGAAACCTGAGATAATAGACTCAAAAGTCAATCAGGGACTGATTACTATTTACAACAATACCAATCTTAAGGACTTTATTCAAAAGCTCAATATAAGGAAGCCGCATTTGGGTAAATACGGAAAGGATGGAAAACCAATAATTAAAAAAACCAGTAATTTTTAAACATGAAATTGAAAGTTAAAATCAAGCGTTTTAAAAACGAGAATGGAGAAGCTCTTGTAAGCTTTCCTAAGGTGATTAAGAAGGGAGATTGGGTAGACCTCTATGCTGCCAAAGAACTCATTCTTCAAGCTCCTCAAGCAGGCACTCTTAAAGGTCATGATGTAAAACATAGGGATGTTGTCTCTGAAGTAACCTATATTCCTCTTGGAATTGCAGTACAGCTTCCTGATGGATATGAGGCCATTATTGCATCACGCTCTTCAGCTGCCAAGAAGATGGGTATCATGATGGCTGGTGGAATAGGTGTAGTGGACAACAGCTATAAAGGAGATGATGACCAGTGGATGTTCCCCGCAGTAACTATCAGAAAGACAGCCATATCTCTGAATACCAGATTGGGACAGTTTAGAATACAACTGTCGCAGAAAGCCACAGTCTGGCAGAAGATAAAATGGCTGTTTACATCGGGTATTGAGCTTGTTGAAGTAGACAGCTTAGACAATGAGAACAGACAGGGTTTAGGAAGTACAGGTATTAACTAAAAAACATTCATTATGCTTACAGTATTAAGTATTCTTATAGTTTTGTTGTTTATTAGTCTTGTGTATCTTAACTACAAAGACAAGTCTGTCTCCTATAACTTTGAATCTCCTGAAAAGGTTGATTTGCCCTATATTTCTATTGATATTCAGGGACACACATTCAATATGATAACTGATTCAGCAGCTTCTGTATCTATAATCAAAAAGGAGGCTCTTGACCAGCTTGTATATGAAGTAAGTCCCCGTAAAATCAATCTCTCTGCCATCACCAATGACTCTATTGCAGCATCAGTAGTCACAGTTCCCCTCAGTATAAAAGACAGGGGAGTTGAAGTAGACTTTGTAGTTTATGACAATACTGATATTGCTGATTTTGAATGCAAATATGGCATCAAACTGCATGGAATCTTAGGTGTTGAATTCTTTAAGAAAACCAAAGGCATAATCAACTTCAAGGAGCAGTCTGTAACTCTCTCATGATTTACTTTGTATCAAGACAGCAGCATCTGTTCCACACAGATTTTATCACCATAACTCCAGAGAAATCTTTGGAGATGATGGAGTCTTGGAATTTGATTCAGTGTGATACTGAGACTTCGGGAAGAGACCCTCATCTATGTAAGCTTCTCTGTATTCAGTTTGGCAATGATAAGGCTGATGCAAGAATAGTTGTTGATTGTTCTACAGTAGATGTCACTATCTATAAGAGTCTTCTTGAAAGCAAAAGACTAATTCTTCAGAATGGAAAGTTTGATTTGCAGTTTCTCTATAATCATCATATCATACCCCTTAAAGTGTATGATACCATGATAGTTGAACAGCTGCTGTATCTGGGATATCCTTCTGGACAGATATCATATTCTCTTAAAGAGATAGCTTGGAGAAGACTTAAGGTGAATATTGATAAAACTGTAAGAGGAGAAATTATATGGAGAGGACTTGACAATGATGTTATCCTATATGCTGCAGGCGATGTCACATATCTTGAGAGAATAATGCATTCTCAGCTTTCTGATTTAAAGCAGAAAGGACTGATGAAAGCAGCCCAGATAGAGTGTGATTTTGTACCTGTAATAGCCTATCTTGAATGGTGTGGAATACATCTTGACAAAGAGAAATGGCTTAAGAAAATGCAGCATGACCAAAAGAATCTTGAAGACTGTATCAAAGCTCTTGATGACTTTGTGACTTCTAATCCCAAATATAAGCAATTCACCTTCATTAATAGGCAGGGTGACCTCTTCGAGGGGTTTGACTTGACTCCTAAATGTACTGTACAATGGAGTAGTTCCCAGCAAGTAGTGAAATTTGTAAAGTTTTTAGGATTTGACACTAAAGTTCAGGACAAGAAAACTGGTGCAGATAAGGAGAGTGCTATGGAGAAACATCTTAAAAAACAAAAAGGAATCAATGATGAATTTCTCAGACTCTACTTTGGGAAGGGTGCTCCTGATGATAAAGACTATTACCCCGGTTATAGTGGAAGCTTTAAGGTGGTTACTTCTTTTGGTCAGGGTCATCTCAATGCTGTTAATCCTGTTACTGATAGGATACATACTGTGTACAAGCAGTTAGGTGCAGCATCAGGAAGAATGTCTTGCGGCTCACAACAGCCTAATACTGATTTAGCAAAGTATAAACAACTTAAACCCACTGATTGTACTTATCCCAATATCCAGCAGCTTCCACATGATGCTGAAACAAGAGCCTGTTTTACAGCTCCTGAAGGATATTTATGGTCTTCTTGCGATTTTTCTGCACTTGAATCGAGACTGGGAGCAGATATTTATAATGAGAAATCAATGCTTGATGAATTCCTTCATGGCTCTGGTGATATGCATTCTTTGTGTGCCTATATGGTATATAAAAATGAGATTCCAAGAGATACACCTATTAAGGAAATCAAGAAAAAGTATCCTCATTTAAGGTCCGCTGTAAAACCCATTGAGTTAAACTGCGAGGACTCCTAACAGTAGAAATATGTTAGTAAAAACCCAAATAATAGTGAACGAGAGAACGCTATGGCGATGTGGATGCATCACCTCAGAGACTACTAATGGGGACCTAAGTAGTATTGTTTGTAGAATGCTATACGGTTAAGGAATAGTCCGTAATTAAATATTTAATACAAAAAAGAAATGACTAAAAATGTTATTTGTCCTGTGTGTGGCAGAGTACATACATCAAAAACAAAGGACAATCTGTGCAAAAAGCATCTCCAACAATTAAAAAAGTTTGGAGAATTTAAAGACCATAATCCAAGAAACAAGTTTGACCCTAATGAGATTAGAATTAAAGGTGAGATAGCAGAGCTAGATGTCTACGATTTATCTGGCAATGTACTTCAAACTTTCAAGTTTGATTCTGAAGATTATGATGTAGTTAGTAAGTATAAGTGGAATCTTGGTGCTGACGGCTATTGTAGAAGTGGTAAAAGCAGTATTAGACTTCACAGATTAGTACTTGGTGTAAAAGAAGGGTGTCAGGTTGATCATATTAATCTTGATATTACTGATAACAGAAAGTGTAACCTTCGTATTTGTGATAACTCTCTTAATCAAGCTAATAAGCGAGGCTATAATAAGTTTGGAATAAAGGGAGTAGAGCAACACAATAACGGTAAATGGAGTGCTTATGTACGCAGAGACGGTAAGCAGTATCACTCTCCTGTTTTTCTTACTAAAGAAGAGGCCTGCTTTGCAAGATATTTACTTGAGCAGATTATATGGAAAGACAAAATTTTGACTCAACACCAAGAGTATCAACTTACTGACGCACAAAGAGCAAACGTATTAAATAAAATAAATTCTAAATATGGAATTTAGCTCGCAACAGTTTGGAGGTTCTGAACATGCTATACAAAATTCTATGGGGTGTTCTTTGGATGAAGCTGTAGCATTTAAAAATGCCTATGATTCAGGTTTTCCTGGAATTGCAGAATTCAAAAAGAAAG
>Ga0247608_10004140_pt1 | contig 16455 bp, 23 predicted proteins | sample 176DNAGHGlowgp2_FD_193490 | JGI IMG/M metagenome (GOLD analysis project Ga0247608, IMG submission 193490) | Sheep rumen microbial communities from Palmerston North, Manawatu-Wanganui, New Zealand - 1766 DNA GHGlow gp2 | ecosystem: Host-associated > Mammals > Digestive system > Stomach > Rumen ... | reverse complement strand
CTGTTTCACTATCATTGAGCCAAACATCTGGCAATATTTCATACATGTGCTCTGTTCTTTCTGCCATATAATTATAATTAGAGTCCATAGATAAAACTTCAAATACATCCTTTGACGTTCTAATATATAATTTTTGATCTTTTGCAATTGGAATTTGGTCAAATAAATTTTCCATAATTATTCCTCCGTTTTATATGTATCAAGTAATTCTAATTTTAAATCATTAAAGAATACTTGATCGCATTCCATGTCAGATATTTCTATATTAATATGCTCCCAAGTATCTTCACGTTCAAATCTTAATGTATATACGTTAACATTGCCATTTAATAGTGTGGTTTTATGTGCCATGGTTAAATAATATTCATGAGTATCCATTTTAATTACATATGTAGAATAAGTATTTAAGTCTTTCCATTTAAGAATTTTTTTATCCTCATTAATAAACTCATTAATTTGTTGTATTTCTTCAAATGTAAAATCCAAAAATTCATGTTCTACTTTCTTATCTAGTCCAGTAATTTCTTGTCTTTCAATAGAACTTACAGTTTTATCTTCTAAATCAATTCTGAATTGTGTTAATACAAATGGATTGTCTTTTTCACTCTCCATTGAAAATGTATAAAGTTCTTCGTGAACCTCTGTGCATACAAATCTACCAATTTTAGTCATACCTAATCACTTACCTTTCTTTTAAGATCAAGACTATTCTATCATTTTTTATTTTAAAAGTAAATAGTTCTTGGATAAAATAAAAAAACCTCCTCCACGCTTCGCGTAGGAAGAGGAAAAATTAGATAATTTTTTTAAAATTCATAAGCATTGCGAATTCCGTAGTTAAAATAATTTGGATCTTCTTCTTCTAAATCCGCTTCAGTATAAATAGGATAAGGATTTGAACCTTCTTTCTTCTCTTTATTCCATATTGAAGCAGGAATTCGCGATAAAACTTTTTCTACTTCTTCATAATCCTTTTTAATTTTTTCCATATCTATATTTTCAACAAGATCAATTTTAGTTTTTGAAATATTATCAGGAGAGTGCTCATAGCGTTTTTGAAGACTTTCAAGTTTATCGTTAATTATATTATATAAAAAAGTCATCTTGTCTCCACGTTCTAAAATATTTTCTATAGCAAGATTCAAATCGAAACAAATTGAAAATGCATCTTTTCTATCTTTTTTAAAAAAATTTTTTTCATCAAGATTTTCAGAAACCATTGAGACAATATCATCTTTTATAATTTTAACTGTATTTGCATTGTTATCCTTAACATAAAAATATTTATCATCATAATCTTCCACAATTCCAGTTCTACCATCTTTGAATTTTACTGAATCGCCAACGTTTAATTGTTTTCTTAAGGCATAATATTTTTCTTTAACTTCTGGACGGATAAATTGATTCGTTTTAATACTTTCTAATGGAATGGCATTAAAAACATAAGTTTCAATAGTTCCTTCACTTTCTCTATATAAAATTAAAACGTCTCCGACACCATTATAAAAATCATTTATAATACTTCTGATACATGTATTTCGTTTTGTTACATTATTATATAATTTAAAAGAAATATTAATAAATTTTTTTCTACTTAATTTTTTGCTTAATTCTAAAATATTAGAATTTTTCTTAAGTTTATCGAATGTATCTTTTGCTATCTTAATTAAAGTTTCTTTTGCCTCATTAAAATCCATATCTTTTTTATAATATGTAATAGTACCATATTTTGATAATTCAAAATCCGAATTATTAAAAACATTCTTTATAATATCACTTCCAGAAGCATAATTACCTTTATCAAGAACATCTATAAAAATTCTATATGGGGTAACATTATTTTTAACCAGTTCTCCATTTTCATTGGCAGAATATGTAGAATTAATCAAGTTTATCTTTCCAGATAATATATCTTTTACTCTTTGCTCAGCTTCTTTCACAGTTTTAAAGTGATAACATGTATTTACAAAACTTTTAAAATTATTATTAGCAAATAATTTAGGATTAAATATATAATAATCATTTGATTTTGTAGAATAATTAATTTCCCATCCTTGTTCACATTCTTTAATTAATTTTCTCTCATCGCTAATGGTTTTTTCTGGTGTAACCTCAGTTAAATCTAAATCTGCTAAATCAGTATAAAAAGAATTATCAGTATCATCAATAGAGAAAATCCAACCGCATTTATTTTCCATCATTAAATCTGCCAATTTGTTTTTATCTATTAATTCATATAAATCATAATTGTCTACAAACTTATATTGATACAAAAATTGAATTTGTTCTTCAAGAGTTAATTCATCAAGATTTGAAGTATAACCTTCTTCAACTAATTCATTAACAAGATTTTCAAATTTAGCCTTATCAATTGCTTCTGCCACATATTTTAAATATCCATTTTCAATATCTGTAAAGAAGAAATCTGCGTCATTAAAATGACCAATAATTCCGTCTGCGAAACTATTGATAAGAGATTCTTTGTAAACTTCTTTTGAAACTAATTTTGTTTTTGTTTTATCTTGTGAATTTATTATTCTAATCATTAGTAATCACCTCAATATATAATGAGTATAATATATAGACTGGTAAAAATATAAGTAAAAATCCTCCTCCACGCTTCGTGTAGGAAGAGGAAAAGTGATTTATTTTTTATTCACCGTCATTTTATTTATTTTCAAATTTTTTTAAAATTAAACTAAGACGAGTTAATGAACCTAAATATTCATGCATTTTTACAGCAGTATCATCTGATGCTTCTTGAATTTCTGTGTTATCATAGATATTATATTTATCTATCATTTTATTTGTAAAAGATGCAAAATCTGAGGTTACTTTTCTGATTTGGTTAATTAAAGTTCTAGCACCTTCGATATATTCGCCTATATCATTAGCCATTTCATCCTTAACCATTTTAATTTTAACTTGGTTACCATTAGAATCTTTAACAATATAATGAGTATCTGTGCATTCTTCTACGATACCAGTTCTACCATCTTTGAATTTTACTGAATCTCCAACGTTAAATTTTTTCATACTATCATATCTCCTTATCAATATATAATAATTATAACATGCAAAATATTAATGATATAAAAGAAAATGAAAAATCCTCCTCCATTGCGCAAAGCACAATAGGAAGAGGAAAATAATTTTTATGTAAAACTATCTCCACGATGCTTTTCATAATATGCTTGTTTCATTGCTCTATCATACTCTTCTTTTTCAATTTGTTCGCGAGATTTTTTTGGTAAATTATTCTGGTTGATTGATTGTTCTTCTTTATTAATTGGTTCATTTTCTTCATCAGAATCAAAACTTTGATCATAGCGTTCTTGCCAAGCGTTATCTATGTCATTTTTTTCAGTTTCTAATTTTATTTCCTTATCAATTTTAAATATGCTTGTAGCATATTCAAGTCTTTCCCAAACTTTATCACCAGTTTCATCTACATATAAAATATAAGTATGATTAGATTTTTCATCTATATCATAGACCTTGTATAATGTATGATTTTCAGAATCAAATGAAACATAGTCTCCGATTTGTAATTGCCCATTATTTTTATTCATAATTTTCCCTTTCTTCCTTTTCTCACGGTTTGGGCGAAGCCCAACCGTAGAATAGGACTACTAAATTTGCTTTAATTTGCGAATAGTTTTTGCGCTAACTGGTATATCAAATTTTGCACCACAATTATAGCAATGCTTATATACATTGCCATTTGAAGGTGATGCAATATATTCTTTGCATTCACTACATGCACACAGTTTACGATTAGCACAATTTAAAATAATTATTAATCTAGCCATAATTAATTCTCCTTTTGATTGTTAATTATTTTCTGTAAAGTTCCACGAAGATCTTTTTCAAACTCGCGTTCCATGCCATAATATACTTTATAAGGCTCACGAGCAAGACCTATAAGCAAATGCTCGGAATATTCCGGACAAAAGCGTAAATATAAATTATCATAAGGAGGAATAAATATGATTCTCCTTTTCAAATCGCATTTAACTGGAAGTTCTAAACCACTAAAGAATTTTTGAACCTGGTAAAACCAATAATCAGCGATTTCTGCGTTATAAAACACTAAGAAATTAAACATATTTCAAATCACAACCTTCAATCATTATATTTATTAAGCATTAAATCTTTGATAGCATAATATTCTTCAAGAGTGAGTTTTGCTTCCGTATTTTGATAATAATTGTAAACCTTTAATATTATTTCATCACCCTCTTCTTTATATTTTTCAATATAATGTCTTAATTGTCTAATATCAACATTCTTTTTGAAGATTGTATTTAATACTAATTCTTTTTGATTAATTCGATTGATAACGGTATTTAAGGCGTTTACTTCTTCGTCTTTTGTAGTAGTATAAATGATATGTTCCTTATCGTCATAGTGTAATACAACCACTGCGCTACTAAAATCACGAGAATCTTTACTTGCCATATCAACTGCAAATATTACTCTTTCTTTTTCTTCCATTATTCAATCACCTCTAAATGCAAATCATTAAAGAATTGCTTATTTCTTTCATCAATGAATGTCCACACTTTGCTCTTTTCAGAAATTAACCTTGCTTTCCAAAATGGATTGGTTCCTTCTGGCATGTATAAACATACTTTATATTCTACACCATTTAATAAGCAATGATAAGTTTTAGCAGTTACTAAATCTTCCCATTTAAGATATTTAGACTTTGGTTCAGAAGGTTTTGAAACTTGAATTGTATTTTCGTCTTCTTCCTTATAATATAATCTTTCAATATCATTAATACGAATAAACTTATATCCTTTTTCAGTAACATATGTGTCTCCTGCTCTAATTATTTTGCCTAAAAATGCATTATCTGCCCATTCGAATGCATTACATAAATTTTGATAAGGCGTAGTTACACCAATGCAACAAACTTTTAATTCTTGTAATTCTAAATTATCTTGCAAATCCCATGCCACTGGAAATTCACTTCTATCTTTAGATTTTATAATTTCCATCACTTGATCAAATGTTAAATTATTTATTTTTTCAATTGCCACATCACCAAGCGTAGTTTTATCAAGTTCACAAACTTGGTGGACTAAAAACATAATTGTCATAATTTTCTCCTCCTTAATCGACTTTAACTAAACTATTAGGATTTCGTTTCCAATAGAAGTATCGTCTCCCACCTTTAAGTGGTCTTATCCATACTTTGTTATCCTTCTTATTCACATACACAATCTTATATATTATATTTGTATACCATTTATTAGTTAGATTTTTAAATCTAACAATATCACCTTTTTGAAACATAATCTATTTATCATCTACTTCTATCTCTTTTAACCAAGATACTTTAACGTCTTTAAATTCATTTAATTCTTCAATTAATTGATTAAATGTTTTATTATGGACGAATTTTAAATGATCGTCTAATTCTTGAATATGTCTTAATCCTTTATGTAAGAATTGACAAATTAATTTATTATAGAAAGGACAATCCTTTCTACAATATCCATCACAATCGTGTTTAGTATGACAAAATTCTTCAAAATCATCTCCAGTCATATCTAATACTTTTTTAGTTTTTTGTATAATTTTAATCATATTAATTTTCCTCCTTATTTAATCTCCTTAATTTCATAATAAAGCAAATTATTAATCATTGCTTCTGCATCATAACATGATGCTCTTGCAATTTCTATATTTGTATTTAAACCTAATTCTTCCCTATGTTCACTATAATAATCATATAATCTTTGGCATATAATATTATAAGGTGTTGGTAATTCACTATGAGGAAGTTCCACAATGACTGGCTTACTCTTCTTTTCCATTTCTCTTGTTTGTAATCTTACTTTATATTTCATGTTTATCGCTCCCCATAACAAGTTATTCCATTTGCTAACAAAATTGTCTTAATAGATTTTGTTTCTATATTATAAAATATTTTAGCAAAACTTTTAATGCAAGTTTTCTCATAATTAGATAAATAGATTTTTATATTTGGTTCCTTTTCCATTTCTTTATAAGTTTCTTTTATCTGTTTAACCACTAAATGCCTATTGTTTAAATAATGATTACAATAAATTATTTCTGGTAATAATTCCTTGTTTCTTTCTATAAGAACGAAATCTGCCAAATCTAATAAATCATCAGATTCCATTTCAATTTTTGCCTCGTAAGTTACGTCTCCATCTTCTAATGACCATGTATATAAAATATTATTATCTTTATAACTAATGATAGAAAATTCTGGATAATCTTTTGTTGATTGATTTTCTATGGTTTTTAATGCTTCTTCTTTTGAATTTATAAAATGCAATGATTTTCCATAATCACTTTTCCAATCAATAATTCCTTTATTTCCAAAAGAATCAAATATTCTCATATATCTTTTCATACACATATCACCTCTTTTTATATACACCAATATTCTATCACACTTTATTTTAAAAGTGAATAGTATTCGGATAATTCTTTTCTACAACCGACATGTGTCGGTTGTGATAAAGAAAAAACCGAGCATTATGCTCGGTGATTACTATATGGATAATAATGCCGCAGTTCACGTCTGCTAGACCTTTAACTTTTCGAACCGCTTAAGTCAGTTATACCTACTTCGCAACTCAGTCCGTCTCGCTATTTAATTTTTTCTACATTATTAACCATAATTTTTCACAAGATACTCATCTAAGTGCACCTTGTGATTTGTGAATGTTTTCAGGCCAACATACAACCATTTGCTAATCTAATAGCACTTTAGGATCCTATTGTTCCTCACTGGAATTGAACCAGATAACACGTCACTCATACACGCATTTAGCCTTGATTTAATCAAGAGATATTTCTATCTGTGGGGTTGTCATTGTTAGTTTACCATTAAACTATATTGGAACATATGTTTGTGAGGCACAACCCTCACTTGCAGAGTATTTCTCTGGAGTTCCCCGACTTTTCCGACTTAAAGCGAACTTATGTTCGTTGGTCCACTCATACTAAGTATGGTATCAGGTGGTGGAACTAAAATATGATTTGACTCAGTGGTCCAATTAGTCCACGTGCGCAGTTAGGATAAATCCAATTCGCTTCACGCTACCTCCTAATCAGACATAAACCAAACGGGTTTAAATACTACTTAGGGTTCTCACATAATCTTTCCGAAACTAAGTCGGTGCTTCGCATACTAGGAATAGTAAACATACTGTAAACTATCACGCTATTTGGTGTATATCCCACATGATTAGGAGTTCCCATCTAAATTGTAGTCATTATATGGTTTTCCTTCCATTAATACGGACTTACTAATATCTCTATTAATAAGCACAGGCGGTTCTTAAGCCGCTAGTCTTTAATTAAAAATATACATGTTGCCGAGTTTCTTCTTGCTCACTTGTACACCTGGGAGGGACTTGAACCCACAATCTTCCGATTAAATGTCGGGGGTTTTACCTTTAAACTACCAGGATTACAACATGTATTGGGTTTGAATGGTTTTCCTTCCATTTAGTTAAGATTAGGGTTTCCATCACTAAAATTCTGCATCGCTTTGTTCCTAACGCTTAACTACCTAATGATGTATGGATGAGGTAGGATATAAATATCTACGGGTATTTATAGACTTATTCCTTGTCTCTCACCTACTTGGTCCGCAGTCTATGACTTAAGCGTGTAGGTCTGTCTAAATTAATTTCGTTTCGACTACCCTAATAGTTGCGAATAGTCGAACCTATATCTCTTTTGGGAATTAACTCAATGCGGATAAACACTCTCATGCAACTTATGAGTTAAGATAATTGTATTATAACATTATTATTTTAAAATGTTAATAGATGATGGATAATTTTTTATAAGTTTTCAATATCTAAGTTTTCAAACACTAATTTTAAATTTTCTTCATATTCTAAATCAACTGAATTTAAGAATATTTGGCAGACTTCAATTAGAGTTAAACCCATATTATCAATTTCGTTTATATTATAGGTCGCAACAGATACATATAAATCGTCTCTAATTTTATTCATTTCAATTGGATGTCCATTATAAACTGGTTGTAAATGGATGTTTTCCATTAACTTTTTCCAGTCTGTTCCTAAATAACATGTGTAATCAAAATCAAAAGTTTTGGCATATTTAACTTGATTTAGATATAGTTGACGTCTTTTTTGAACATCCATATTTAAAACTAATCCTTCTTTTGATAATTCTTCAACATGTCTTATTTCAGTTATTCTTTCGAATTTGTTAGTTTCCTCATTAAATAGTATTCTAGTATATTTTGTTCCATTTTTTTCATAGGGTTCCATAGTTTCAATATCGTCGCGCATTTTTATGAAATTATATGCCATGCTAACACCTACCTTTTCTTTTTATCTTTTTTATCTTTTTTATTTTTACTTTGATTATATGCATCGTCATATTCGTCTTTTTTCATTTTTCTGAAATCCCCTAGACCATTATTACAAAATGCTATAACAATTAAGCCAATCGAGATTACCACCATTAAAATTAGAGCAATAAACATTACCGGGATTCCTCCATATATCACTACCTAAATTATATCATATATAATTTTATAGATATAACTTTATTTCAATTCTACACCAATAACTTTAAAGATTAAATTTTCTTTATTTTTAGCAATAAAATTTGCTACATATTCAAATGTGGCTTTTGCATATTTTTCCGCTTCTTTTTCAGTTTTAAAGAAATTTTGTCCAGTGCAAAGATATTCTCCATTTTTAAACCAATCAACTTTATAGATCAAAATCATCATCTCCTTTTTGGATATTTTAATTAAATCATAATTTTTTCTAAAAGTAAATAGTCTAAGGATAATTAGTCTTTTTCTACGAGTGTGCATGCACTCGTGAGAAAAGAAAAAAGACAGACTTTGAAGTCTGTCTTAAAGTTGAAATTTTATATTTTTTGGTTGGTTTGCTCTGTAATAGTTAGTGTTGATGATGATGTGAAAGCAATACCACCTACACCTACAGTTCCTTCTATTGTATCAGTAAAGCAAGATTGTAATCTCATACTGTTTTCATCAAAATTAGTAATCCATCCTAAACTATTAATAATTTCACTTTCCGTTGTTAAACCTGTTGGATAGGCTAAAACATGTTCATAAATTGTTCTACCATTATCTTGTTTAGCATACATTAACATTAATTGAAATACTTGTTTTAAAGAAGCAAAATTATCACTTGTATCGCTCTTTAACGTATTATATAGAGTTATAACATCATTAGGTGTTGCTAGGCTAGTTCCCATAGCAGTATTGATAGCAGTTAATAATTCACTAAACTTGTCAGGTGTCATAAAAGCATATAATCTAACATTAATTGCATCCATTTCAATATCTTCCAACACGATTTTGTAATAACTTTCACTTGTTGATGAGCCACCACTTGCTCCGTATTGTGATAAAGTCCAAGTTGCTGATATACCATAAGGGTTGTCGGTGCTAATTTCTGTTAAACTATAATTAGTTCCAAAAACATCACCCTGTGCATTAGCACCACCCAAAGCTAAAAAATGTATTGCTAAATCAACAGAAAATTCTAAAGGCACATTTACAGACACACCCTTTAATGAGGTTGATGTGCTAAAAGCACAATAACTATTAATAAGTGCAAATAAACTCCAAGCCCTATTACTAGCACTAGAACTTGTTTCAATAAATGCACCATTTAAAATAGTAATCATACTATTAATATCAGTAATTGTAGGCATACTCATTTGTGTTAATATAGGATTTACATAAGTCTTAAATGCTTCAAATTGTCCTTCACTTAATGTGATACGAAGATTATCTAAAACACCACTTGTTTCTTGATTTCCGTTTTCATCATAAAAAGCAATATTGTTTGTCTTTATTTCATAGTATGCACCACTACCTATTGATGGCGTAGTACCACCATTTCCATTTACACTTAAACAAGGAGTAACTGTATCACTAAAATTAGTAGACAAATCAGTCTGAGAAAAATCATGATATATAACATCATCTAAAGTAGAATTAGTTGTCATACTTGGATAACCTATAACTCTTAATCCAATATCATCTTGAGAGATTAAAACTGCACTCAAAGTATAATTAAATACTTGTGTTGAACTTAATGCAGTATTTCCCCATCCGGCAATTTCTGGAATAAGTATATCATCAGATTGTAATGATGTGTATTGTTGTAAAAATTGGAAGAATGTTTCAGGAGTATAAGCTGTAGGATTTCCGTTTAAGAAGGTAATGTGGCTTTGACCTTCTGCTAAAGATTCACCAAACATTACTTTATGTCTATATAATATTTTTGAGTCGCTGCTTCCACCAGAACCACTTGCACTAAAAGATTTTATTTCACATGTATAATTTTTATAAGAACTTACAAGCGTCTCAGTTTCATTATCATAAACCACATAGTATGGATGGTTAGAATAATCAGCCCCGCTTTCGTAAACATAAAAACCATTTTTTTCACTAAGACCATCATTATAAGTGCTAGAAAGAGAAATGCTAGCACCTATTAAGAAATTCACTGCTACATATGATGAAAAAATTCTAGTTACATTACTATTAAACAACATTTTTACAGCATAATTCTCTAATTTCTTTTTTGTAGAAACATCGCTTAAAGTATTAATGTAATCGAAAATAGATTTTATAGACTTTATATTTTCATAATAAGGAATAGTTAGTCCCATGTTACTATTAAAATTGTCTATTTCTTGATTAATGAGTGTTACATACGCAAGATAATTTTGAGGATATTCATTTGCTTCACGAAGTAATAATGTAACTATTTCGTAAGCATTTTGTACAGTTGTTTGTGATGATAAGTGGACTTCATAATATTCTTCTTCACTAGATGAAGAAGAACCTTCACTAGTTTCATAACTTTCATTAATCTCTAATGTTGAATGAGAATCAAAAGATATTTTTGAATAATCTGAGTCGTATGCAGTATCTTCAAATTTGTTTACTAAAGGCATTACTCTTGATGTTGAACCATATATTCCAATTGAATGAACAAAATATCCAGTTCCGTCATTACTAAATCTTGCCTCTATAAATGGCATATAATCTTCGGAAGCAGTTCCGGTTTCTAAACCTTCTCGTTGAATTCTATATGCTTTTTTACCTTCTTTAATTGCATGACTTCCTAAAAAACCAAATAGACCGCATAAAACAGCGAATGGTTGAGGATTATCGGTAAAATCGTCAGATTTTAAACTATTATATAAATTAATAATATCTTGTGGAGAAGAAATTGTTACATTTAAAACATCTTGAATTGCTGCCACTAATTCAACATATGAATCTTCACTGATTGTGATAATTATGCTATTATTGCTATTGGTATCGACAGTAATTTCTTCACCACCAGTTGTTGCTATACTAGTAGTTAAATTAAATGTATATAGTTTTTTGCCTTCACCAGAACCACCATTTTCTGCCTTACTTATACTGATTTGACCAGTGCATCCTTCTGAATATTCTAGAGGAATTGTGACTTGAATTTGATATACATTATTACCAGTTAAAGTTAAAGAAGCAATGTCGCTATTTTCAGTTCTAGTGATTTCTCTATAAGTAACTTCATAACAAGTCAAACTGTTCGAATTTTCATCATATGTTAAGTGTTGTAAATAATAATTCGGTAACATAGGACTTCTAGCAGTATTATACATTGCGTTAAATGCGTCAAAAGTTTCACGACTTAGTGTTACTGATAATTCAAATGTAGGATTTGCTTGTTTTAAAAAAGTAAGTGGAATTTGTTCGGCAACATTTATATATAAATCATTATTACGATATTCTTGTAAATGATGCTCAGTTCTGTCATGACTTAAATAATATTTTGGTTCTGAACTAGTTCCCATATTTTCAAACCAAATTTTAATAGTTTCAACATTGACATAATCAGGATCAAGTCTATAATCAAAACTTGGAACACTTACAAATCCTTGATATATATGTTCTGAAGACCCGTTTGTTGAAATAACATCTGGGATTAAAAATAATTTTTTAATATCACCAAAACTATATATTTGCAAAAAATTAGATACTTCTTCACTCAAATATAAACACGTATCATTAGTTTCAATAATTTTTATTAATTCTTCTGAAATTACTTTAAACTCATAATGACTACTACCAGTTCTGGAAAAATCGGTAGTTTTTACCTTGTATACATTATTAGGAATTTTATATAAACTTTGTCCAATTTTTAAACTTTCTAATTCTTTTTCATCTCCTGTTAATGCGTCATTGGCTTTAACGATAGTTTTACTTTCTGGAAAAACCATTCTATATACGTCTCCACTTACTTGAAAAATTGAAAATCCAGTTTGAAATTCCCCAACTTCACCGGACATTTCGGTATCAAAATAAGTTAAAGACGAATAATTCTTTCCACCAAAAAATGGTACTTCACTTGTTGGATATGCCATCATTTGAGTGATAGAAGTTAATCCAAAAGCATTTAAAATCTCACTATTAATATAAATAGGTCTTTTATATTCATTTATTACTTCTATTAATTCTTGACTTAATTGATATTCCCCTTCTTTTGCGGTAGGAGTTAAATCAGTCAATTTCAATTCATAAGCATCGTTTCCTCCGCCTACACTAAATACTTTATCTCCAATTTTTATTTTTTCAAGAACCTCAGTCGGATCCATATCTGGATTACCTTCGATAAGTTCTAAAACTTCTTCTTCAGTCATACCTAATTCTGCTTTAGTTGCTTGACCAATAACAACGCCATTAAGTAGACAATAGGTTACTCCATTTCTTACTTCAAAAGTTATTTTATTCATCTAAAAATCAACTCCATTCTTATATAAAAAGTATAACATAAAAAGTGAAAATAATATAAAACTATTACACTGTTTTTTCTACAATTAGGCACATGTGCCTAATTGTGAGAGAAAAGACAATTGCTTATCTTGTCTTATCATAAAAAAAATCTCGATCGTAATCGAGATTTATCTTTTTTTATTTTCTTCTAAATTATCAAATAGTTTGAACTTGTCTCTTACCATGAAGTCTTCTAATGCATTTCTTAATTCAATATTAATTGCATTACTATCTACAAAAGAATTAGAGGATACTTTAAATAGTCCGTCTTTTCTTTCTTCTAATTCTTTGATAAGTTTTTTATATTCTTTAATCTTATCATCAATTTGCTTCACTTCAGATGTATAGGCAGTTTGTTCTTCTTTTGCTTTTACAATTGAGGCCTCATAATTTGCTTTTATAGCCTCTATTTTTTCTAAAGCCTTATCAACATACATTTGATTTAATTCGGTTGAATCTACGTTCAAATCGACCTTATATAATGTGATTAAAACATTGCCATCTTCTGATACTATGAAAGTCCAACCGTTCTTATTGCAGAACACTCTAACAACATTGTTTGAATGACCTATAATACCTTTATAGTATTCTTTTGAAGAATTAAATAACTTTCTAATTTCATCTCTTATTTTTTCTTCATTAAGTTCATAAGAATTGTTTTTAACTCTTTCAACATATCTTTTGTAGCAATGATCCGATACAAAAACTTTCTTTTCTTCCATAAATTTATTCCTCCTTCCGTTAATAAAATTATACCATTTTTATTGTTAAAAGTTAATATATTTTTCCTTATAAAGCATAATAGAATTCTTTTAATTCTTCTTGCTCTTCTTTGGTTAATCCAAATACTTCAAAATAACTATAATAATAACAAATATCTATATCAACATTATTTTCACTATAAATGTTTGCCATAGGATCACCAACAAAATTTCGAGAGAAAAATAGTCCAGAATCTGCTTTATCATAGTTTTCTTTAATTATTTGTTTTACTTTATCTAATCTAGTCATTGATTTCAACTCCTTATATCTTAGTTTTCTTCTTTATCTTTAATTGGATTATATATACATTTCTTAGGTTCTACTTTAATTGTATACTCTTCAACATAATCCTTTCCAGCATCTGGATAATTATATAATGAAGTGTTTCTTTTCTTTTTGTGACTTTTTAGCAATTCTTCCAAAGTATCAAAAGTTCCTTCTCTTCTATGATCATCAACAAATCCACCATACCAATAATATAATCTGTATACAGTTTTAGTCATTGTTTTCAACCCCTTGTGCTTTATTTTTCTCCTTGAAATATTCTTCTATAACTAATAGCATTTCTAATGCAATATGATAATGCACTGGCCATACATAGAAATCGTCATAGTACTCATAATAATCACTAATTTCCATGTTATTAAAAAATGTGTCCAAATCTCCAAGTCTATATCCATCAATGCCACAAAGATAACATTCATTATCTTCCCACTTTTCTAAGAACTCATCTTTTTCCTTTTTAGTATAGAGATCATCAAGATATTCTTGTTTGATTTCTTCCATTGTTTCCGTAAATTTATCATCATCAAACTCTTTAAGTTCTTGTTGATGTTCAAGTTTTTCACTTAGATAAAAAGGATTATCTGCCCAGCATCTACCATATCTAATTTGTTGTGCGGTATACCATGTGCAACGCCATGTATAAGAAGAAATATCACCATAACATGTAATATAATTATCACTAAAAATGAAATGCACTGGTTGCCATCCGCCATTTATAACTGATACTTTAACTAAATTATCAATATTAATTTCTTCTATAACTTTATAATTTTTTAAATATTTTAAGTTTTCCATTTTTACCTCTTACCATGCAGTTTCTAATTTTCCATAAGGTTTCTTATGTGCTACTTTTTTAAAAGTATAATCATCTGTTCTAATATAGACTTCATATGCAATATGATCGTAAGTCAGCCATTTTTCTAAATCTATTGGTTCAGTATAACCGAAAGGCTTAATTTTGCCCTCAACAACCATAACTGCATCTGGATACAGATCTTTAATTATTATTAAATCACCATCTTGAATTAATTCTTCCATGGTTTTTGCTTTTTTCACCACTTCTGATACCATCCAGTCATGAACATTATTAGTATAATAACCACAACTTTCACCTATATCTACCACTTCCATAAATTGATCCTTTGTTCGAATAGTTGTATAAAACGTTTCTTCTGAAAAATCGTCATCCTCTACTAATTCAAAATCTTCTAAACTATTGATTAACATATATATTCCATGATGATCCTTCATATATGCAACATAATCAAAATCGCAATTATCTGACATAAAATCTTTTGCTTCATCTTCATCATAATTTTCTAATTTACAGTATTCTTCCTTAGAGCAGACTTGCCAAAGAGTTCCTTTTTCATGAACATAATATCCACTATTTTCATCATAATCTTCTTTATCACAACTAAAATCACCGTCATAAGTAGGATATAAGGTATATTTTAATTTATAAACTTTTCCCATGCTTCCACCTCTTTTAAATTTATTCTTTTTTTAAGTAATAATCTTCTAATTCAGTTAACACAGATAAAGTAGTGCTTTTGATTTCTTTAAATTCTTCTTTTGATATATCTTGACAATTTTTACAATAAATAGAGTAATCAATTCCATACTTACTAGAATTCTCAATTCTAAAATAAGTTTGTTGATGTTCTTCCCTATATCTTCCATCTGCCACAAACACGCATCTTATGGCATCTACAATATCTGGCTTTTTCTTATGAATTTCTTCAAAGTCCTCTGCTAAAAGAGCATCTAAATAATAGTCAATTGCATAAGAATTTCTATTTAATATTTCTTCAATTCCTTTTACTTGTTCTTGAGTAAGTTTGATCATATTTTCCTCCTTTAAAGATTGTTTAGTTTACAATCTAATCCCCAAGGTGTTTTTATGCATAAAGCACACTTTTTTGTCATATTGCCATTATTATCTTCTTCAAAACAATTACCACTACACATTTCAGATTTTGGTCTGTTTACTAAAGCAATATAATTGTTTTCTAAATCATTTCTAAATTATTCCCAACTATTCCACATAGTTTCTTCAAAAGTTATTTTAGTCATATCTTATTCACTCTTGTCCTTTTTCAACCACCATGTCTTCTTATAATCGTTCCAACGGAAAGACATATAAAATATTGCGTATACACTGAAAATGTCTTTTTCAACAAATTCAACAATATATTCATTTCCTTCTACATCATATATTGGAGTATTATGAGTTACTTTTAGTCTTACATCTAATGGACAATCGATTTGATCTTTTAAATTTTCTAATTCACCAAGTTTATCAACGACTTCTTCCATAGTGCAGTTTCCATTTGTTTTATAGTTTCTACCACAAATTATTGGTTCACTTGTATAATAATCTCTTTCAGTAATATCAATAGTTAATCTATCCATAATTTATTTACTCTTATCCTTTTTATCATTCATTTTAAATCATTTCCTTTGATACTCTTTTTCTAACAATGACACTTTGTTCGTCATTAGTAATTCTACACATTTCTTCTGAACTTACTGGAATTAATACATAATAGTGGTAT
>Ga0247608_10004138_pt1 | contig 16455 bp, 16 predicted proteins | sample 176DNAGHGlowgp2_FD_193490 | JGI IMG/M metagenome (GOLD analysis project Ga0247608, IMG submission 193490) | Sheep rumen microbial communities from Palmerston North, Manawatu-Wanganui, New Zealand - 1766 DNA GHGlow gp2 | ecosystem: Host-associated > Mammals > Digestive system > Stomach > Rumen ... | reverse complement strand
ACGGAACTACAACCAAGAAGAAAGAAGAAAAAAAACTAAATATAGAATATTTCGGTACAGATTTAACTAGAGAATGTAAAAATGGGTTCATTGACCCAATTATTTGACGTGAACAGGAAATCAATCAAGTGATTTATACACTTTTGCGTAAAACAAAGAACAATCCCCTACTTATTTGAGAACCAGGAGTAGGTAAAACTGCAATTGTAGAATGATTAGCTCAAAGAATCAATGAATGAAAAGTGCCTGATAAACTTAAAGGAAAACGTCTTTTCCTTTTGGATATGGGAACTTTGGTTGCAGGAACTAAATATCGCGGAGAATTTGAAGCAAGGATGAAATCAATTCTAGATGAAGCAATCGATCCTGCAAATAATATCATAATGTTTATCGATGAGGTTCATACAATTATCGGAGCAGGTGGACAGGATCATAATGATGCCGCTCAAATGCTTAAACCTATGCTGTCCAGGGGAAAATTAAAATTAATCGGTGCCACAACTTTTGATGAATATCAAAAAGTAATCGAAAAAGATGCAGCTTTGAAGAGAAGATTCCAGGAAGTAGTAGTAAATGAACCAGATAATGAAAGTACTCAACTAATCATTGAATGACTCAAGAAAACTTATGAAGATTTTCATGGAGTTCAGATTTCTCCTGATGCTATTTCAGCTGCAATCACTTTAAGTAAAAGATATATTTTGAATAAACATTTACCTGATAAGGCTTTGGATATTCTAGATGAAGCTTGTGCTAGAAAATCTACTATGCAAGAAAAATTAGAGGTAAATGATGATTATCAAAAAGCTGAAAAAGAAATTGAATCAATCCAGAAAAAAATCACGAAAGCAATTGAAAATCAGGATTATTTTACTGCTGCGGATTTGAAAGAAAAGGAAGAAAACTTGAAGCAAAAGTTACAATCAATCAGAAATAAAAGCACAATTCCTACTCATTTGAGAAGCACAATTGATGCAAAAGATATCGGAAATGTATTGGCAGAAAAGACTTGAATTCCTGTAAATATTGTGAACGAAGACGAAATAAGCAAATTAAAAAGATTAAAGTGAACATTAAAAGAAAGTATTATTGGACAAGATGAAGCAGTCGATGCTGTAGTAAAAACATTAACAAGATCTAGACTTTCTATGATTAATAAAAAGAAACCTATTGGAAGTTTCCTATTCCTTGGACCTTCATGAGTAGGTAAAACATACTTAGCAAAACTTATCGCAAAAGATTATTTTGGAGATGAAAGTGCTATGATCAGATTTGATATGTCTGAATTTATGGAAAAATTCTCCGTAAGTAAATTAATCTGATCTCCTGCTGGATATGTAGGATTCGAAGAATGAGGATGATTAACTGAAGCTGTTAGAAGAAAACCTTATTCTGTAATCTTATTCGATGAAATCGAAAAAGCCTCACCGGATGTATTGAATATCTTATTACAGATATTGGATGAGTGACAACTAAAAGATAGCAAATGAAGATTAATAGACTTCAAGTCTACTATCATAATCATGACTTCAAATATCGGAAGCGAAGAATTTAGTAAGAAACAAGTAAGTATCGGATTTGCTACTGGAACTGAAAAAGAAATGAGTGCAAAAGACTTTGATTTGATTAAAGAAAGAGTCGTTGATCAGCTTAAAAATTCTATGTCTCCTGAACTATTAAACAGAATTGATCACAAAGTTGTATTCAAACCATTGAGTAAAGACGATTTAAAATCTATATTCAATATGCAGTTGGCTACATTCTTGGAAGCTTGGAAATGAAAAGAATGAATCAAATTGCCTAAATTTACAGCTAAACAAGTGAAAGATATCATTGAAAAGATTTATGATCCACAATATGGAGCAAGACCAGTGGAAAGATATATTCAAAATGATATTGAAGGAGAATTGATTAATTCAGTATTAGAAGCAAATTAGTGGTTATAGAAAGAAGCTCTCCGAATGGAGAGCTTTTTTAATAATCCAAATATTTCTGATATTTTCTTAACATCAGATATTTCATATAATTTTCCATGAATTTATAATCTATTTCTTCATTTTCCGTAACGGGCAACATAATTTTTTGTCTTTTCATTCTATATTCGTTAAATTTATATCAATAATTATATTTTGGTTTTTGTTGTAATAACACAGTTTTTGAAAATAAATATCAAAATTTCGTATCATCATATTCCTTAAAATGTAATCTTTTTACGGAATCAGAGAATAAACAATTATATTGGTGATAAAAACTAATAACCATTCAATTTCAATCATAATTTACTCACAAAACATTTTTATCAAAAGATTTATTCATATTATCAATATAATTTGTTATTCAATTATTAGAATCTACTGCTCAAATAAAGGGAATTTTTCATGGTATCATATTTTTTGCTTCTAATCTTTTTCATCAATTTATATAAAAAATATCTTGAATAAAGAACTCCTTCCATTTTTTATTTAAGATCTCTCTCTCTCTGAAATCTCAGTTCTTATCTAATGTTTTAATAACACTCTCCACATATTTACGATATTTTTCACGTTTACTCTTTTCTCTTTCCTTTATAAAATCTTCCATAAACTTATAATCTGGATTTCATAAATCATCAGCTGGAAGAAGAATTTTTGCATTACTCAATCTATAGCTATTGAATAAATTTCAATATGATGCTTTATATTTAGCCGTTATTTCAATAGCCTTACAAAGAAATAAATAAGAATATTGATTTAATTCTTTATTATACAATAAATTTATTGAAGCTCAACTAAATCCTCTTCATATAAAATCATATTTATGATAAAATGATATTCATTTTATTGGATCAACTGAAATACAATTTCATTCACTTATTTCTGACTTTTCTCATTTTACAAATCAAATCAATCAATTATTATTGGATGATGTTGATATATATGGACAAAGTCAATTATTATAATTCTCTATAGGTCTTCACTTTACTTTTTTAATTTCAAAAATATCTTTTATCATAAAAACTTCCCATTTTCTATCTCATAAATTATATTTCATTATTTTTGTTGTTATCAAATAAATAATTTCTTCATTGCATAATCATTGAAAATTCAAATGTTAAATAATCAGATATGGTTTTGTCAAAATCTTCTTCTGTTGGAATTTCATCGTTAAAATAATAGAAAGAATGTAATCGTTCATCTTCTGGCTCGATAGTAGTTTTTACACAAAATTTACTTGGAGCTTCTATTCTATCATACCACACATCTAATAAATATTGTTTTTTATCTTTTGCTTGTTCTGTTTCTACTAATCAAACATGTGGAGCAACTTTAAATCAATCATCTTCAAAATTAATAAACTTACATATTTTATTTTTAGGATGCGGTTGATGTGCTGTAAACACAGCTATACAAGGCATAACTCAAACTCCATAAAAAGTATCTTTATTTAATGTTATTACTCCCTCAAGAGTGTGTTTTTTATAAATAGAATTTTTTATATTTTGTTCTTCTTTTGTTTTTCATGTCATTGAAGATTGTGGAATAATCACAATACCTCTAGCTCATGGAGTTAATGAATCAAGTAAACGTTCAGTAAAATTTATCTCGTAGAGCATAGGGTTTTTCTTTGAACCTTGAGAATAAGATGGGTTCATCATTCAAACAGTTGCTCATTTTAATTGAAGTTTTGATAATTCTGGTTTGAAAAAATCTTCATTAATTAAATTACTTTTTCCATCTCAACGTAAAATCATATTCGTAGTTGCCACCGTGAACATATCTGGTCTAAGTTCTATTCAATGAACTTGTTTTTGCTTTATACTTCTTCTTTCACTTTCATCATCTGTTAAACTCAACATATTATGCATTGCTGCTATCAAAAATCATCATGTTCAACAACACGGATCAAAAACTACATCATTTTTCTCTAAATTAACCAAATCACAAAATAATTGAGTAATATGTTTTGGTGTAAGAACTATTCATAAGCTCTGTCAATCTCATCAAGAATAGCTCATAAATTCTCAATAAAATCTTCAAATATAATCTTCTGCTGACTTAGCATATTTAATTGATTTATATATTCTTGTATCTAAGAATTCTGTAAAATGTTTGAGTGGAGTTTTTCAAAGTTCTTTATTTATCTCACTCAAAATTGGAGTATCTTTAATAAATGAAAATTGAGATAATATTTTATCTCTTTTCACTTCTGGAGCAACATTTACCCTTTGTAAATTATCAGAGATTGCATCATAAATTTTCTGTCAATCTGTTTTAGTTTTATCTCAACTTAACATATCAATTGAAAAGTTTTTAGCCTCTTTTTCTCTTAATGCTAACAGAATTCATGAAACTACTAAAGGTTTTTCTGCATCTCTCATATTTCAATAGTTTCTCAAATCTTCATGAAGTTCCTTTGCATCTGCTAATAATTCTTCCAAATCTTTTTCAATATCCGTTTTTTCTCACAAGATTTCACTTACATAATATTCTTCAATATTTTTTTCGCTGAAATTCAAAAAAGTTTCTACATCTGGCAATTCTCTATAATATTCAGTTTCATCAACATAAATTGGAGATATTATATGTCTTTTTTCATCTCATGATATTCAAAATGCTAGAATTTTCCTAAAATTTGTATTTTTAGCTAAGTGTTTTGCATAAAATAATGCTCAATTTACCGCATAATTACACACATCTTCTGTTTTCTGACTAATCAAATCATTTTCCTTTTTAATATGTTTATTCAAATCTGATTTATCTTCTATAACCAACAAAAAATCATGGACAACCGCCGTATATTCTGGAAATCAAACATTTCATGTTCATTTTTTTGATGCTGTTTTTAGAGCCTCGTTTATTTCTTTTACATCACTTCATTGCTCTGTATAATGTATATTAGCATCTTTCAAAAGATTTCTGACAAATTCATCTGTTTTGACTTCCTTTTTTGCCATTTATGAAAAAACAGGTTGTAAAGCGTAACCTGGATATCGTAATTAAAAAGGCACTTTACGACACCTTCAGGTTGCTTACGCCTATACTACAAAATATCCTTCAAGAAGACAAATTGCGAAAGATATCGCAAAATGCCTTCTTTCTCTTAAAAGATACACAATAGTATAAACGTAAGCTCTTACTTTATAAAATTATTTACCCAAAAAGCAAATTGAAAATTTACAAAACAAAAAAACGTGAAATTTTCCAAAATCAGAGTTTTTTTCATGTTTAATTTTCTATTTTCCCTCTTTTTAAAGAGGGGGGACCGCTTGCGGTGGGAGATTTTAAAATCCTCAGTCGCTACGCGCCAGCTCCTTTAAAAAGGAGCAAATTTACTCTTAATGCAAATCTTTATTCTGCTCTAAAACTTCTTTCCAAGATAATTTCCCTTTCAGCTTTGTACTCAAACTTCATAAAACGATTCCATATATCGTAAAGAATAAATAATTTACCATACTATCCTCAAATACATGCAAGAATAATCACATGATGAATAAAGCGAAAAATCAGATTTGTAATTTATACAGTATCTGAAGCTGATATTCCTCCTCGTTAGTCAGTTTTCATTTAGTTAATCTATTCACATTATACTGAATCAAAAGCAAACACATTAGCATAAATGCTCGGAATAAGAATCAAACAGTTCCTATATCAAGCATTATTTGTAAGAAATAATTTTCTGGTAGATATTTTCATTCATAGTGAACCGCTGGTCCTGAACTTCAAAGTCCGTGTCAAAGTGGCTCAGAAATTACTTCTGGAATTGTGGATAATTTACTTGTGATATGCCCGACTGTGGATTCTCGTTTGAGAACTGATAATACAGCTATAGCAATCAAAAGTCAGATTCCTCATCGGAGCAACCATCTCTTTTTTGATTTTAATTGTTTCCAATATAGAGCTACGAAAACTACCACCATTCAAACCAAAACTGCACGAGAAAGTGTAGCTACCATTCATGCCATCCAGATCACCAAAGCAAGAATTGATAGAACTGTATCTTCTTTTTTCTTGATTTTACTCGTGAAAAATCGCCAAACAAGTGGAAGAAATGCCACCAAGAAATATCAGTAATTATTTGGTCATGAGAAGAATCATTGCCGGCGTAAAGTTCATTCATATCATGTGAGATAATATATAGGTGGATTTTCTCCGTATGAATAGTCGTCTAATCCTCCGTATCATAAAGAATAGAAAAAGTCTGGTCGTAATAATTTGGCTCATTGCCACAAGAATCCCGCTCAAACGATTCAAACTAAAACTCGTGGAAGAATTTGAATTAGTTTAGATTTTTGCCATTTCTCTGAAATTACATATCCGAAAAAACTCGCTGAGATTAGGATAAATGTCCATCGGAATCAGTATTTAATTCAGACAAACATATTACTTCGTGATACGTGTTTTAATAGAGAAAATAAGACTGAAACAATGATTAAGATTATAAATACTATCCAAACTTTTTTCCAGTGTTTCCAGTATGGTTTGAATTTTTTATATCACAAAATCAAAACTACGAAAAGGAATAATAACCATATTCATTCACGAATTAATGCTGGGTATGACGATTCACATAAACGAATTCCGTAAACAAAAAACGTAGATATAACCTGATAAAATACGTTTAATATCCAGAATATCGAGAATGTAGTCAGCATTATATTTTTGTGAAATATTAAATTATTTTATTTTAGACCAAGTTTCACTGAGATATAAATTCCATGCCTTTGTTGGTTCCATCATCTTTCTCTGTTCTTCTTCCGTTGGACGATATGGGATATGTGTTAGATCTACATTAAATCACGTTTCTACTACATCTCCAGATGATTTGAAAAGTATAATCTCCTCCCCTCTAAAAATCATTGAATTATCATGTGCTAGGAAAAGATACCCATAATCTGATGCCAAATATTTTTTCTGAAAATTTTCAGCATAATCCATTTCGTTTTGAACAGCAGCTGTTCTTGCGTCTACGGTTTCAATTGAATCCACCACTGCTAAATAGTTCACATATGTTCTAACAGCAAAAATCATAACTACAAAAAAAATTACTCATAATGCGTATTTTACTTTGGTTCAGTATGTATTTAATATCGATTTGAGTTGAAACATGTCGAATGGTCTGATTTTTTAAAGTTGTGATATAACTCGTTTAATAATTTCTGGCATCTCCTCTTTTGTTATAGGCTCTTTATATGTAAGCAAAACTTTTTTCACGTTTTCTGCTTCGTATCATAATCAACGCATAGATTTTACGATATCTTTGAATAACTTCTGATCCACATCGAGAGATGATAATTCGTTAGCATTGAGTGAATCCTTAAGTTCAAGTAAGATTTTTTTTGCTCATTTTGGTCCAATTCACGGAATAGATTGAAAGAATTTTACATCCATGTTTTTGACTGCGTTTGAAATTTCTTCTTGTGGAGTTTGTGCTAGCTGAAACGCTGTTTTACTTCAAATTCCGTTTACTTTCAAGAATTGCTCAAATAATTGTTTCTGCTCCAGTGTATCGAATGCAAAATATTGAACTGTTCTTTTATTTTCGTCATAGAATGGAAAAAGATAAAATTCTCATTCAGACTTTCTTCAAGCATAAAAAACCTGAATCCCGATAAAATCATGAATCAATAATGTAATTCAGCCTTTCTTTTCCACTTTTCACTGAAAATATTGGAACATATTCTATCTCAGAAATAAATATTTATTCATTGTATAATTCCCATCTTTTTTTGCAAGTGATGGTTTTTAGAAAAACAAAAATGGCTACAAAGTAATACCTTATAGCCATTTTCAAGATGCAATTTTTACGACATAACAATGTCGTAGAGAACAAGGTTTGACTCTCTGATAACAGAGGCTATACTATCTGCTCCATGAAAGCAATTTGTTGCTCTTCCCTCAGCATATGCCTCAGGTCCACCAAATAACTTCTGTGTATAAGTATTTCTGAGAGTTCCTTCTATAGCATTTGCTGGATTTGTTGCTCCAAGTTCATCTCTCCACAGCTGGTAGCAAGGGATAATCCCTTTCTTTTTCAGAATGAGAACAACAACAGGACCTGCCGTCATTTGATCAACAAGACGGTCATAGAACCCCTTTCCTTTGTGTTCGGAGTAGAAATTTTCGGCAAGTTCCTTTGAGAATTGGTACTCATGTTGGAATAAAATGCTGAATCCCCTACTCTCAATGTCACGAATAATTTCATCTTTCGCAGAGACAGCGTCCGGCTTAATCATTGCGTAAGTAAGATCCTCAAAGTCTTGAACAGAGAATCCTTTAAAATTTTTCAAAAAATCTTTTGTTTCCATTAATTTTATGTTTTATATAAATGTATAATACATAGTATTTAGATTATACAAAAACATCTAAAAAAGTCAATAAAATATCTTGAAGGATATGTATGTTATGCTTGATTTTTGCGAAAATACTGATAGTTTTATGATGGTTTTAAAATTTAAATAATTAAATATGGCTACAAAAATAACTGCGGAAGATCGCGATTTAATAATCAAAATTGCAAAACTTTTTTTAGATAGTCCTTATCAATTTGGAGGAAATGGTAACTTGCCATGAGATCCTACAGATTGTAGCAGGTTTGTGCAAGTTATATTGGAAAATGTATGAATAACTGTGGAGAGAAATTCAGCTATGCAGGGAGAACAATTTTCATCCACATGAAATATGCACACAGATTTATCAAAAGCTGAAGTCTGAGATTTGCTTTTTTACAAGAATACTTATGAATCAAAAAATGAGATTACTCATGTAGCTTTCTATATGTGAAATAATGAGATGATAGGGGCCTCATGAAAAAAAGTTCAAATAAGTAAAATTGATAAATATCGGAAAGAACATTTCAAATGAGTGTGAAAATTAAGTCTTTTTACCAAAGATTATAGCAAAGCGAAAGCTAATAAAAATTATGATAGACTTAGTAATAAAGAAGAAATTAACAAAATCAGGACTCTGAAAGCAGTAAATGCTGTAATTGCTGTACTTACTTCCACTTGGGGAGATCTACCATCAAAGTATCAGGATATGAGTGCTGATTATGCCAAGAAATTAAGAAATAGTTACCCTGATGCCAGAAAATTAGAGCCAGAACAAGCCAAAAAAGTTTATCAAAGTGTAGTAGATATGCTTAGTTATTCATGGAAATTTGCTTGATATGCAGAACAGAAAAAGTATGAAGAATTGGCAAATTATCTTAGGAAAAAATTTTGATTACAATAATTATTAATGCAATATATCAATCTTAACAACTGAATTCAAATTCCAATACTTTGATTTTGAGTTTATAAAATTTCTCCTAATGAGGCTAAGTATACAGTTTTGGATGCAATCAAAACTTGATATAGACATATAGACACTGCTCAATACTACGAAAATGAAAGATGAGTTTGACAAGCGATCAAGTCATCATGAATAGATAGAAAAGAGTTTTTTGTAACTACGAAATTGATAACTAAATGATATGAAAATACTCTGAAGTGAATAGACATATCATTACAAAAATTCTGATATGATTACTTCGATTTGGTATTGATTCATCGACCAAAATGAGATAATGTAAGTATCTATAAAGCACTAGAAACGGCTTATAAACAATGAAAATGTAGAGCTATTTGACTATCAAATTTTAATGAAGAACAGTTTTTGGAGATTTATGACAACTGCGAAATAAAACCTGTTGTAAATCAGATTGAAACTCACGTTATGTGGCAACAATGGAAAATGCATAACTTCTTGGAAAATTATAATTGTATTCATGAATCATGGAGTCCTTTATGAGCGTGAAAATTTGGATTATTTAAAAATGAAGTTTTGATAAAGATTGCTAAAAAATATGATAAAACTGTTGCTCAAGTCATGCTCAGATTTTTTATTCAAAATAATGTGGTAGCTATCCCAAAAACTTCTCATATTGAAAGAATGAAAGAAAATTTTGAAATTTTTGATTTTGTTTTGGATGAGGAAGATATAATAGAAATTAAGACCCTGGATCAAAAGATTTCTTACACAAATCGACCTGAAGCTATGCTGAGAGAACAGAATTATTAAATTATTTTTCGTATCTTAAAAGATTTTCATGTTGCTGTGTTTTTTTTGTAACAAATATTGTAATAGGTAAAATAATTATTTCATATACTACCTTTAATATTATTTGCGTAATTATCATGATGAGTAAAGTATTATTTGGCATTGTACCTATAAAAGCGAGTGGAATAAATATTCAAGTATCTACTGTCTCTCATGCTAAACTAGACAATATAGCCCTCCATCCAAATCATTTATTATCATTTGGATGTTTTAATTTCATTTTTTGAAACAATTTATCATTTACAAAATCTCAAATCACGTATGCTAATAAACTCGCACAAAGAACTCTCCATGTATTTCATAAAACCATAGAATAAGCTTCAGCGTTTGTAAAGTATTCCGGTGCTTTCATGTTTATCACAGCTATGAATACTAATGACATTATCAAATTACAACCGAATCACATATAACAAGTAATTCTACTTCGTCTATATCAATAAACTTCACTAAAAACATCTGATAAAATGTAAGTTATTGGAAAAATAATAATTGCTCCTGTCATTGTGATTCAAAATGGTAATGCAATTTGTCTTCATGTAATTACATTGCTAACTAATAACGCTACTATAAATATTACAGTTAAGATAAGTTTTAGAGAACTGTGTAATTTTACATTTTTTCATTTTGTTGGTCAATTATTTTTCATTTTATATAAGATTATTAAAGTTTGATAAACATATTTTTTAGCATTAAAAAAACAAGAAATGTATTACTAATTTCACTGTAATGTCTTTACTAGAAACAATTGACTTTTATGGATAAATATTTATTATTTTTATTAGTTATAAATAACAAATATAAACATCTAAATTCATTTTTTATGAGAAAAATTCTTTATTTTTGTGCACGTAACATTAACAATAATGCTACACGTTTGCTCGTGGTTCTGTGTGTAGATTTTGAGGGAAAACGCACTGTTAGTAGTGGAGAAGTTAAAATTGTATGTTCAAGTATAATTGTTCTTGAGCATGACCCTGTTGCATTTGGACTTAGTTCTAATGGCAAAAACTGGACTATTAAGTGTCATCCAAACTGTATAATGACCCAAGTAAAACCAACAAGGTTTTCCCCAGTTGATTGAAATGTTCTCTCTCGCTGTAGACTAGACAAACAAATCCTTAAAGCGTCTTTGTTTCAGAGACGATTTTTTTATTATCTGCATAACGATAATTATCTATATTATTGCCTTGAAAAACAAAATTATTTATTTATATCAGAATTGTTATTTTTTATTTATTATAAATATTTGGGAATATGAAAACTAAAACTTTTGGACTCATTGCTTTATTAGCAATATGATGTTTAACTCTAGCTGGTTGTAATAAATCTGAGACAGAAACTGCAAATCCAGCATCTACTTACTGTGAAGAAAATGGTGGAACGCTATTATTACAAGAAGGAGAATGACTTTGTATATTTGATGATGGAACTTATTGTGAAGAATGGTCTTTTTATAGAGATGAATGTAAGAAATGAGAAATCATTTACAATACCGTTGATGAAAAAGACTACGTTCTACCTGAATGAGCAAAAACATCTTTAACTACTGAAGAGCTAGATGAACTTGCTGAAACACATTTCCCTAAATCATATACTTATACAACTTATAATATGGAGACAGGAGAAACTTGAAGTTGAGAATCTACTTATCCTGAAGACCTATCTCACACATTATTAATTCCTGAACATGCAACTATGGCTTCAAGAGAAGTTGTTAGTTCTGGAATCGAAGATGGAATGATTTATACTCTTACAAAAGTTGTATTACAGGATGGTACAGAGTTACAAGTATTATATATTGTAAATCCTGAAACATTAGATTTCGTTGCTGTGAGCGTTGAAAATGGAAATGAGACTATAAATTATCAATTCGCTTACTAAAATTTGATTTTCAAAAAAATGTAGGTCTCCAAATGGAGGCCTTTTTTTATTTTCACTTGTAAAAATAAGATTTTTGGTTAATGATAATGTGTTTTATCCATTCATACAGTCTCATGAAAAAATTATTTTTAATCTGAATTTTATCTATTATTTGCCTTAATCTTTTCGGTTGCGGTTCTAAAACTGATGAAGATTTTGTTGTTCTACCACCGACTAATGATGAGTTACTGGATTTAGCTGCTCAAGCTTTACCTTGTGATGAATGAACAACATTTGCTAATTTCGCTTTGTTATGAACATGAGTAAGTAAACAATGAAATTTGATGTATTATTGAGTAGATGAAGTTATGTGATTTGAACCTGAAAGTGATTGAACTTTGAGAAATACATGTTATAGAATAGCACCTATAGCCATGGAAATTCATCAATCCGATAAATGATTCTCTTTGGTAAATGTACAAGACGCTGAGATGCTTGATGCTGATTTTTTGATAGAAGATTATGATCCAGAAAGAGATTGAACAGAATTAGATGATGCTGTAAAAGCTATTTTCTCTAATAAAGCCTTTGCCGTTTGGCAAGAAAGAGATTATTGGGAACATTTTACTGATTATAACGATGTAAATAGAAAAAGTTTTGATGAAAAAGCTATGGAATATTTCAATGAAAAATAGTAATATCATGATAGATTCAGATTTTCAAGATAGGATTAAACAATTTCAAGATTTGATAGATCAATCTAATCATATCGTATTTTTCTGATGAGCGGGAGTTTCCACTGAAAGCTGAGTACCAGATTTTAGGAGTAAAGATTGATTATATAATCAGCATGATGTTCAGTTTGAAAAATATCAACCTGAATATTTATTAAGCCATTCTTGTCTATATAATGAACCGAAAGTATTTTTTGAATATTACAGGCAAAAAATGGACTGCAGATGAGTGAAACCAAATATTACTCATAAAAAATTAGCTCAGCTTGAAAAAGTTTGAAAACTTTCTGCAGTAATCACTCAAAATATTGATTGACTGCATCAAAAAGCATGAAGTAAAAACGTTTTAGAAATTCATTGAACAACTCAAATAGTTTACTGTGATGAATGTGGAAAAGAATTTGATCCAGATATCTTGTTCACATTCAAATGAGATATTCCTTACTGTGACTGTGGATGAATGCTTAGACCAGATGTAACTTTTTATGAAGAACAACTACCACAAAAAGCTTGGATGGATGCCGTTATAGCTCTCAGAAATTCTGACCTTTTCATCATTTGATGAACTTCCTTGACTGTCTATCCTGCTAATACTTTGATACAATATTATGGCTGAAACAAGATAGTTATCATAAATAGGGATACTACATCTCAGGATAGATTCGCAGATATATTATTTCATGAAAATTTATGAAAAGTTTTTGGAGAGCTTAAGTTTTAACATTTTAGCAATAGATTATAATGAAATTTAAAAATCAGATTTTTCTTTTAACTTTAGCTTATTTAAGTTTATGTGGATGCTCTCCTACTTTGCCTGTGGTTATCGATGAAGAAATAGATTATTCTCAAGAAATTGAATTAACTGGAAATGAATATGCTAAATTAGCATATCTTTTGGAGTGAATGATAGATTTAGAAAATGACCAAGCTGATACTCGGAATAAGCCACTAAGTACAGATGAACAAAAATGAACTTTCATTTTCAATATTCTGAATAACAATTATATGGATAAATATGAAAATCCTGAAGAAGTTCCAGAAAATCCATACTACCCTATTCTGGAGGATTCGTTTATTCCAAATGATTGAGATATTCATGACTGAGTTTTTCCCATTGATAAGGAAGTAAAAGTAGCATATAAAAAGTCTGATATTGATCAGATTTTGATAGATATAGTTTGAAATACTTTGGAAGATTGAAACCAAATTAAACAAGACTGAATGATTTTAAGTTGAGATAAATATTTGCTTTTCACTTATCTTTATTACGGTTCGTATTTGATTTGAAATAAATGAAGAGCTACTAGATTTGAGATAGATAGCATCCGTCAAGCGTCCGAAAAAGATATTGAAGTAAAAGCTAGATATTTGGATGATGCTTTGGAAGATGGAGAAAATTATGAAGAAAATGAATGTAGTCTAACTTATCATATTTCTAAGAATCCATGAAGTTTCTATGGATATACTGTAAATGAATATATGTACACATGATGTAAATTAGATCCAAATTATATTGCTCCAGATTTTCCAAGTCAGATGGTTTATGGAATAAATGATTGAATTTATTCAGATTTTATAACTTTAAAAAGAGATTTCGAAACAAGAGAGAAAAAGATAGATTTAAACTGAGATTGAATTGAAGAATATTTTGCCATTTGACCTGATAGTCCTAATTGAACAAAAATTTTATGAGTAAATGGAGATGAGTGATATAATTTTATTTACGATTTCGAGAATAACATTGTAGATGATTATAATGAGTTATTGGACTGACTTTTTGTAGAAATATATTTTGAAGATTTCAATGAATGAGATTGAATGAGAGAAATTTTAGTTGCCATATGAGATAAGAAAACTTGGGTTGAAGCTATTGAATATAGATTACCTGTGATTCCATGAGAAAAATCTTTCGAAGAAATCTGACATTTTTATGGAAAAAGTTATTTGGAATATAACAATGAAACTCAAATCCTTCATGCACCATATTCAGATAATTGAGTATGTAAAACTTATGATTTAAGTAACGATAGGCCTTATCAAAAGTAATATTATGCGTTTATATTATTATACAAATTCTTATGAACCAAAATCACATCAAAATCTGAGTCTGAATTATCATAAAGGATTGAAATAAAGTTTTACTCTGACATAGATGTAAAGATAAACAAGACACATGATGAATTCATGAACCAGACACTCGGAGTTTCCCATGATGAAAGCAAGAATATAACGAAACTATAATTCAGGCTGCCATTAGAGAAGTCAAAGAAGAAACAAATCTGGATATTTTGAATCCAAAAGTTTTTGCTGCCTTAGATGATATCGCTTCAGATAGACACTTTGTGACAATATGATTGCTATGTGAAAAATTTAGCTGAGAATTAAAATGTATGGAACCGACTAAAGAAGGTAAATGGAAGCGATTTGAATTAAACAATCTACCAAAGAATCTATATTCTCCAACGAAGCATTTAGTCGATTATTATCTCGATGATTACTTTAGTGAATAACAAACTAATCTTAAATTGACATAAAATCTTCAATATGGACCAGCTTTTTGAAATTTTCTCAAAAAAATTTAAATCTGAAATAAAATCTGAATCTGATATTGAGGAAATACTAAAAAATTATAAAAATTTGAATATCGCCATTTGACATTCTGACACTTTTTTAAAAAATGAAATTAAAGATAAACATGATGAAATAATTAAATTATTACAAAAATTTGGTACAGTTAAGCAAACTTGAAAAATAAAAAATAATGGTTCCAACATGGATTTCTAGTTATATTGTTGACATTTTATAAAAAGTATTAAAAAATTTGCTTTTTTAAAAAAAATCTTTAACATTATGTGCGTGTGGTAGAACCTTATAGAAGAAATGGCTATTTGGTAGATAGCCATTTTTTGTTTATTTAAACAGATTTTATGTTGATTTTTTTTGCCGTAATCATAACTTATGTTATTGGTATTTATCCGATAATTTTTGTGGATGAAAAATAAAAAAATAATTTTGATTATAGTGATTGCTCTGATAGCTATTATTTGAATTGGTTTAGCTATCTTTATTCCAAAAATGAATGAAAATAAAGATAATGATTCCGATTCAAATTCAAATGCAGCTGAGCTAATTTTGTTTTATTGAAAAACTTGTCCTCACTGTAAAGCTGAAGAATGATATTTGGATACTTTAAAAGAAACTTACAATTTCAAAGTTGTATGATATGAAGTGTATTATAGTAAGGAGAACAGAGAAATGATGAAAGATTATGGAGAACAATTCTGAACAGAATTTAATAGTGTTCCTGTCGTGATTATGTGAGATGATTACATTATATGAGCCAACTATGATAAAACTGTGAACCTATTAGAAAAGTATGCCACTAAAAAAGGTGACGATGAATGTCTACCAGATGAAATTGAAGATGAACAAAATACTAACTTAGTCATAGAATGTAGTGATGAAGAAGCTCTGGAAGAAAAATATAGTTGTGATTGAGATGATGAAAATTGATGTGATCTACAGTGAAATATTGATGAAACAGATGAAAATCAAACTACTAAAATATTTTGAAAAGAAATTTCATTAAAGAAAGCTGGTCCTATTCTATTTGGAATCGCTCTTTGATTCGCCGATTGAATTAATCCTTGTATGTTTGGAGTTTTAATCTTCTTGCTAACTTACTTGGTTTCAGTTGGATCTAGAAAGAAAGTATTATATTCAGGATTAATATTTGTAGTAACCACATTCGTACTATATTCTGCGATAATGTACTGAATGCATAA
>Ga0247608_10004137_pt1 | contig 16455 bp, 23 predicted proteins | sample 176DNAGHGlowgp2_FD_193490 | JGI IMG/M metagenome (GOLD analysis project Ga0247608, IMG submission 193490) | Sheep rumen microbial communities from Palmerston North, Manawatu-Wanganui, New Zealand - 1766 DNA GHGlow gp2 | ecosystem: Host-associated > Mammals > Digestive system > Stomach > Rumen ... | reverse complement strand
TTGTTCATTAGATCAAAATTATCATAATTAGAGAATAAAGATTTAATAATTAATCTTGCTAGTAAATTTTGACCTTTTTCGTTAGGGTGAAGTCCGTCTTTTAAATATTCACCAAGTCCGTTATATACATTAAGTTCAGGTGTGATTCCTGAATTACCATAACCATCAATTATAACGGCACCATATCTTAAAGCCATTTTTTCAATATCTTTTCCAATTTCATAAGTATCTTCAGATACTCTTTGTAAAGGTAAAACAACGTATATTTGAGCCATAGGCCACTCTTGTTTAACTTTTAGATAACAATAGCGTACGGCTTCATTAAAATATAAAAGATTCAAGTTATTTAAAGTTGAACTAACATCTATAGTTTTATCATCACTTTCGTAAATTGTTTTTGCCATAGCTGAATCATAAGTATCATTATCTAAATCATTTGTTCCAAGTGCAAAAATTATTATGTCAGGTGTAAATGATTGTTGATTAAATATACCATTTGGATTATTTTTGTCATTAATTGCAAGCTCTATTTGATATGTTACATTTTCTCTAGGATCAACATAGTTTGGATATTCTCTATAGTGTGCACCTGATTTAGCATAATTTCTAATTTCTTTACAACCGTAATTATCATTTATTATTGCAGGCCACATTGAATAATTTATTGTAACACCGTCTTTGACATAACTATTTGAAGGATTTTTGAACGAATATGCTGTCGTCGTATTATTTGTTGCATTAATTGAAAAATTACAACAATCTGTGATTGAATCACCAAAGATTAATATATTTTTATTAAGGATTGGTGTTTTTACTTCATAATGATAAGAATAATCAATATAACTAGGGCTTGCAATTTCTCCTTCAATCATTGTAAGGTCAGTAATATAAAATTCATTTGAAGCATAAGAACCCTGAAATGCTATAAAAATATTATTTAATGCAGGAATTGTTATATTTTCTAATATTGCAACAAAACCATTTCCTTGCATATTTCCTGTTTGTGCAATTACTTGGTTACTAGTTGCGTTATAAATTAACATTCTTGCACGTCCAGTAGGTACGTATAAGTTAGCAGAAATTGAGATTTTAGTTATATTTTTATTTGTTGATTTTAAGCATTGATTTAAACGTACATATCCACCCTGTGCAGAAGTTATAACCTTTATTGCTTTATTATTAATTGCAGTTGTTTGTGCGTCTGGTGTATCTTCAAGTGTTACAGTTGCATTTGTTTGTTGTATTACATTATAGTTTAAAGAACCGTTATTGTTTGGATCTTTAAAATAGTTTTCACCATAATCAATTATCATTTCTTGAACATTTCTTGCAAGTTTATTTAATGTAATTGATTCGTTTGCTATTTCTGTTGATTGATAAGTTCCACCTTCTGCCCATTCATTTGAAGAAGTTGAATAATAATACCATTTTCCTGTTGCAGTTACAACATAAATTTTTGAATGATCAGGATCAGCATTTTCGAGAGCAGTTACAGTTGAATAAACACCTGCAGGAGATCCTGAAGCAATATTTTGAATATCACTTTGAAAATTTAAAAGTGTTGTATTAACTTGTGTTTTTAAATCTTCATATTGTTCTTTTAGAAGTAATTGTAAACTTCCATTTAAAACCATTTGATCAAGTTTATTATTAATTTCTTCCTGTACGTCTAAATTATCAAAATAATGTGTAACGTAAGAATTTAATTCTATATATAAGCTTTGAAGTTCTTCAACTGCTTCACCATTTTGATTTACTGTTGGAATAACAGTTTCTTCCAAATATTTACAAAGCCAAGCTAAAGTTTCATAATAACTCATTGAATCTTTGTAGCTTGTTGGAATAATCCCCAAGTTATTCACAAATTTTGGAAATTTAACTTCCTGAACTATTTGTGAAGGAACTGAAGGATTTGGTGTAATTTGATTTGACATTTTATTTATTTCCTTTCTTTTAATATATTATCATAAAAAGATCTTCAAGTTCTTTTATAATTTCATAGTCAATTGCACGAATGTTATCACGAAATTGTTCAACCATTTTTTGTGCAGTAGCACTAACACCTGAATTTCCTTTTACGTGTTTTGTGTAATCTTCATCAGTTGAATTTGAAGCGTTTGTTTCATCTTCAACACTTGCTTCAGATTCTGAAGCGTTAGTTCCTGAAGCATAAGTTCCGTTTAAAATATCAGTTTTATTAATTTGACCTTGTGGTGTATCAGAACCAACGGTTAATCCTGAAGAATTTGAAGATGAATTTGAAGATGAAGAACCTTCATTTTCAATAGTACGTGAAAATGTTTCCGTGTAATCAACATTGACAAGTGGATCGTATTCAATAGCACGTGAATAAATTAAAGGAAGTTTTGATTCCATAATTTCGTTCATAGTGATTTTTACTTTATGTTTAAAAAGTGCCATTGTTTCAAAACCGATTTGTTCCATTAAGTAATGATCAACAATTTTTTGTGCCAATTTATCTTTTGACCACACACCGTTTTCAGTAATAACATCAATTTGATCTTCAGTTAAATAATCTGAAAGTTGATAATCTTTAAACCATGCTTCAACCTCTGAACGTGTATAAAAATTATTAATTATTTCGTAAAGTGTCATTGTGTAATTTTCAGTTAACATCTTCATCACCTTCTTCCATTTCATTATAATCTGAAACAATTGATTCCATTTTCTTAATAGTATTTTGAAGATCTGAACGCACACGAACTGAAATTTCTTTAGTTGGATTAAATAGTTCGTTAAATTGTTCACATGCTTTTTTACGTGGAATCAAGAAGCTTTGAAGGTTCAAGTTAATAACTTCATTATTTTGATTTGTTTCATCAGTAACCATTCTTTCCTTCTTTTCATTCAAGTTATTAATTCCAAGAAAAGTTAAAAGTTCGTTCCAAATTGACTTTTTATAATCTTGAAGTTTATCAGCAATAAATTCTGCTTTAGTGTCAATTGAACTTATGTCGTTAATATCAAACTGTCCTTTTTTGCCTACGATAACAGGTTGATTGCCATCATATTGTGCGTAGGCGTTCACCATTGAAAGCTTTGTTTTATCTGAAGCCATTATTACGATTGGCGATTTAGTTGCATTTATGTTTATATCAGATGACCTTTCAGCTTTATACATTCTATATGCGAATAATTCCATATCAGAAAAAGTTGATTCTTTGTCTTGATTATTAAGAACCAAAATGCAATTTGTTTTTCTTGCTTCTTCATTTGCCAAGCCTGTGTAAAGTTTTCTTATTGAAGAAAATCCATAAGAAAAACAATTGATTTCCGTTGGAAGTCCGTAAATGTTTAAAGCACCTGAAGGCGTGGAAGCCGTGTTGATGAAGCCGTAATTTTCATCATAAAGAATACTAGCTAATCCATTATAATAAAGTACTTCTTCAAGAAAACGTGAATCCATACCTTTTGGAAGATTCACCCATTCAAACATAGATAAACACAACTTTTTAAAACAACGTAAATAATGTGAAAATGTTGCGTCATTTAAAACATTGTTTTCAATAAATTGCGAATTTCCTGTTCTTAAAACAGGTTTTCTTGCTTTTGCCATTTAAAAATCCCCTTTCTTTAAAATTTCTATAATTATTATATATTAAAATATAAAAATTATCTATTATTTTGAGAATAATCAAGAAAAGTTAAAGGATTATGCCAAATTGTTACACCGTCATTGAAAAGATTTTTATATTCCTGAAGATCTTCTTGAGGGACATTATGTCCTGTAGCTTGAATTATATTTGCACCGAGTGTTTTAACATAATTCCAATTTGGACGGTTTGAAAGATTTGGAATTTTTAATTTATTTGTTTGGTAACCGTACATGTCAAAATATGTATCAAGCCTTTGTGCGTATTCATTTTTTATTGAATATCTTGTAAATGCGTCTTTATTCATATAACCAAAACCAAGAAGTCCTGCATTTGTTCCCATGTTGCTTGAATTTGGAAGCATTTGTTGTTTTTCTTTTTCAAGCATTACATTCTTAATAGCAAAATCATGTTGATCTTTATTTTGTGCCATTTGCAAAGGAACTGAAGCAAGTCCAAGAAGTCCTGAACTATAATTTCCTGTAACTGCACCCCCTAAAATTCCACCGAATGAACCAAGTGCAGACATCATTGCATTATTATTTGCCCATGTAGTTTGATTTTCAATTTTTGAAACATTAAGATCAACCAAATTTGAATTTTGTGCAATCCAATTTGAAAAGAAGTCAGTAGTCCATGCAATATTTGGGTAACCTGTAATTCTTGCACATTCTGAAATATTAACACCGTGGAACACCTTTAAAGTCAACAGGAATAAATGTAGGTGAAGGATTTGGATTAATTTCACATATTAGTTTAAATTTAGGGTGTGCATTTGCAAAATCTTCATATCTGAAAACTTTTGATTCTCCATTTGTTGGTGTAAATCCTAGATATTGGAATGGGTAATTCCATAACTTTTTGTTACGTGGACGGTAACCATTTAATCCTGTTGGTGCATCACCTAAATCAATATCAACTGCAGTTGACATGAAAACTGAAGGAATCCAATAACTAAAATCTGAATTTACGTTATCAAGTGTCGAAAGTGGAATGTTATTTAATCCATTTACTGCACATGAAGGAACTGTGAAAACTGCTTTTATATCATTTCCATGTCCATTTACATTTATTAGTTTTATAATTCCTAAAACTTGCGAACCTGAACATACACAATAAAATAATCCTGAAGCAATATTGTTAACAATAACGCCTTGATAAGGAAAAGTTCCTGCGTCTAAACCGTCATCAGCAGGATTTCTTGCATATGCAATAACATAAACATGTGAAAGTCCGTGGAATAGTAGTTTGAACATTTTCAATATATTCTCCACATTCTAAACCTTCATTTAATAAGTTTGAACCAATTAAATCATCTGCAACGTTAACCATTTCACGTTCAATCCATGAAGCTTTATAATCAACATCAAATTGATAAGTTTGAAACACGTCCGTTTTAATATATACTTTTGTTGAATTTGGTGAAAGCCATTCCATTTTAACAATGAAAGCATAAAACCATTTTGTACTAAAATTTTCATTTTGGTACATGCAATAGTTGAAGTGCATTAAATTGTCAAAATTGTCATTTACTACTACATAACCGTCTTTTCTAACATAAGTAATGTTATCATATTGTCTTTGATCCGTTTGGAATCTGAACCATTGAAATTGTGCATTTGCGTCTGAAAAAGATAAAACATTTTTATTATCAATTTCAATTGGTAAATTTAATAAAACGATTTCGTTTTGAGGTGTGATAACCATAACTTTTTATTTCCTTTCTTAAAAATAGGGAAGGAAGATTTTTAACTTCCTTCCCTTTAGGAGAAATACTTTGAAAAAAGAAAATGCTTTTTTCTTTGTCATTTGTAAACTAAACATCAACAGTAACTGCAAGTGTTCCCGTTACTTCTCCAACAGTTGCAGTAATGTTTGCACTTCCGTCTGCAACAGGTGTTATTGTTATAACTTTATTTTGTGAATCCTTTTTAGCAACAGTTGCATAACTTGAAGCACTTGAAGCATAAGTTATACTTGCATTTGCTGAATAAGGTGTTGTTACAACTTCAACATCAGTTGCTTTTGTAATTGTTATTGAAGTTTTTTCTTCACCGTCAACCAAGAATTTAAAAGCAGTTGGATTAACAGTTGCTTCAGTTGTAGCAAAAACAACTGCATTTGCAAACAATGAAAATTCATACATCTTGATATTATTCAAGAAATATTGCATTGCTCTATTATTTGCATTGTAACCGTTTTCCATAAATTGATCAATAGGTTTAATTTTGAACCAATTACGATCTGCAATCATTCCGAAGATATTTGCACCGTCGAATATTTTATTTCCGTCATCATCATAAACATCAAATGAATCAACAGGGTAAATGTTTCCAAGTAAAACTGCTTTATCAATTTGGAAAGCATTTGCAAGAACTTCAACGTCCATATATGCACGAACATCATTTCTGATTAATATAACTATATCTTCAGGTGGACTCCATGTTGTTATTGGACGTCCTGAACCACCAACTTTTGACCATGCGTTATAAGAAGTTGTAGGCATTTGGAAGTTCAAGAATAATTCTCTTGCTTTAGCTGTGAAAGCTTTTGCAAGATCAACACTTGTTAATGGTGAACTAACTGTTTCAACATTGACCATGTTGCCTTTATATGCACTTGAAACAAGTGCTTTTGTCCACTTAAATTCATCAATATACATTCCATTGTATAGTGAATTTGTTAAGCCTGTAATGAAAACATCTAAGTTCTCCCATGAAACAAATGCTTCTTTTAATTTAGTTCTATTAACTGTTAATGGGTATTGAATATCCATGTTTTTGATTAAATATTGAACTTTAACATCTGCCTCATATTTTTGTAATATTCCTACGAAATCATTAGGATTATATTGACGTCCTCTAGCAGGATTTACATAAATTTCTTGACCTGCATAACCTAGTGGCATAACATTTCCTTCAAGTCCTCTTAAAGGATTATTAAATGTTTTTGTAACTATTTGTGTGTAAACTATTCTATTGATTAATGCGTTACAAAATTCATTGTAAACTTCAGGAACTGTTAGAACAGGTTGTGCTAAAGCCGAAATATCAGTATCATCTTCCAAAATAGGAATATACTGATGATAAATATCAGAGCTAATTTGCCTGATTTTGTTTAAAGAGTTTTTCAAGCCTTTTGGTAACATATTTTTTAATTCCTTTCTTTTATTATATTTATTTCAGGAAATTTCCCTTCTTATCGAAGCAATCTTCCCATGAAATCTTTTCTTCAACTTCTTCAGAATCCGTTTTTGTTTTGGTATTCAAAACCTGTGTTTGAACTGAAGAAGTTCCAACCTGTTGTAGCAAACTTGAATTTGCTGAAACAAGTTTTGTGTTTAATTCGTCTTTTTCTCTTATAGAATTATCACGTTTTGTGATTTCTTCATTCATTGAGATATTATCTGAAATTAAGGTTGCAAGATCATCTGAAATTATTGCTGAATTTTCTTTTCCTAACTTTTCTTGCATTTTCCCTACAAAATTTTTAAATTCTTCATTTTTCATTTTTCTTTTCCCTTCTATTATATTATATATTTATTTAATTTTTAAGTCAATCTTATTTTCTTTGAGTATAACCATTTCCATGCTGAAGTTCCACCTAAAATATATCGCTTCCAATAATCGATCCTGTTTAAAAGTTCTCCTAGTGTTAAAGTATTATATATATAATTTTCAATCCATTTTTGAGCTAAAAAAGAAGTATCAAAATCAGATTTTAAAAAATCTTCAAGTGTAAAATTTGAATCATTCCAAGCTAAATTATATTTTGCGAACCATTCAACCCTTCCTAGTGAATTGTCAATTACTGAAGGATCTTGATAATCCCATACAAACTCACTATTTGCAAAAACCCAATCAGTAAATTCCCATTTTCTCCAACCAAGCAAACCATAGCCTGCTTCATCAGTTCCATTTGCCCAAAATCCGTGGATTTAATGTTGAAATAAGATCCATTGCAGATATTACAACAATTATTGGATTAATTGTAAAATCTTTATCAAGGAAATATTCTTTAATATAACGTGCATTTTCTTGTCTTTGTGCTTCATTTAATGTGTTAGTATATGCGTAAAGTGTCCCATAATAATCTTCAAACCTAGAATAACGAAGTTCAACAGGACCAACAGGTGCAGGTCCAATAGGTCCGAGGTGGAATTATTCCACCCATGTATTGTTTCCAAGCAAGGGCGTTTGACATTCTTGTCTGATAATGATTAATTGAAGGATCATACGAAGGACGTTCATAACCTGCCATGAACATAATAGCTAGCTTGTCAGCAGTCCACCCCATAGAATTTGAAATAAACTGCCCACCTGTTATTCCTATCATATCAGAGGTTGCACCTGAATTATAATAATTTGAAATAAATGCTTGCGTTGTGTACCATTCACGAATTGAACTTGATCCTACTATTTCTTGAATAACAACTTGACATTGATTATCACCGTTATTATAATCAGATATTCCAAGTGCTGCTGCATGATTAATTAAACTTGATTTTGGTGTCCATTGAACTAAACCAAAACCACCACCACCGACCACGTTCATTTAAAATAGGTTGAATTGTGCTTTCAGCTTGCATGTTTCCAAGTATTGCTGCAATCGTGTCATCATTTACACCTTGATTTCTATAAAAATTTATAACACAATTTGCATTGTTTTCCATTTCACTTTGTGAATTATATGCGTCTTGATAAATCCAACTTGCAGGCGTAGGTGTAGGTGGAACAGGTGTAGAACCGTCATAAACAATTACAGTTCCCCTTGTATTTCCAAAACCTAAACGATTTCCGAGGATTTAAAAATGTGTTACAATTCCAACTTTGTGTTGTTGAACATTCCAAGTGAAGGTGTGTTCCTGTTGAATTTCCTGTGTTTCCCATAACACCGACTTTTGTTCCTGTATTAACACTTTGACCAACTGAAACAGTAACCGAACCTTGAACCATGTGACAATATCTATAATAAACACCTGATCCTGATTCTTGAATTTGTACTTGAATACCAAGTGAAGCATTCGGATTATTTCCTATATATACAACTGTTCCTGTGCATACTGAATATAAATCAAGTGAACCTGAAACACCTGAACCGTGGAAAATCTATTCCTGTGTGAAAACCACATGAATAACTACTTGAAGCATTTCCATAAGGTTGTCCAATTGTGCATGTACCATGTAATGGTGAACATGAACTTGTAACTGTTGCCATTTATTAATCTTCCTTTCTTACAATTCTATTTTCTACTCTTAAAATATCACCTGCACGTAAATCGTCAATATTAGTTAAATGATTCATTTCAATTAATTGTTTACATGTTAAATTAAATCTTGAAGCAACTTCACAAATGTTATCACCTTTTTTCCATTCATAAAATTGTGCCATGTTATCACCTCACATCTTCTTTTGGAACATTCATTTGAAATTCTTTTTGTGAACCATTGAAATTATAAAAGAATGAAAGTCCATAAGAATTTTCCTGAATGAAACAAACTGTTCCAATTATTACACTTTGATTTTGTAAAAATTCTTTCTGAAGAACCCAAAATTGATTTTTCTTGTATTCAACTAAAACGTTCCCATTTTCTTTTGCACCTGTAAATAAAACAGGAAGATAAACCAAGTCACCCATTTTGTAATTTACAGTTTTCTTTTCTTCTTTTTTCTTATAACGTAAAACACCTAAAACGTTTTTGTAATCATGCTTTACTTCTTTAACCTTTTTTGCATTATTCCAATTAAGATCATAAGAATAAAAGTTTTTAGTGTCACCAATTCCTGTGCAAATTGCAACATGACCTGCACCTTTTCCACGTTTTTCATTCCACACCATAATGTCACCTTGTTTTGGTATAAATGAAGGCGTGTTTTCTATACGTTCAAAATTTGTATTTAATAATTTTTTGTTATTATACCCTGTGTAATAATCAATTGCATTTCCAAAACCATTTGGAACATTTAAACCGAAAACTTCTTTTAAATATCTTTTAATTAGATCCACACATTGAACACCTGCAACGTGATCTTCATCAAAAGAAGTTCCAATTACGCTTTTAATAAAATCTTCATAACTTTTCATTTTATCTTTTCCTTTCTAACATTCTTTTGTAAATTCAGTTAGAACCTTTTCAAGCCATTCATTTAACTTTTTTGGAATTGGCATTTTGCATTTATACATATTTTTTAAAACGGAAAGTGATTCGAATATTATAAATAATATTCCAAAAAGTTCACCAATTCCAACTGATTCAATTCCAACTAAATTTAAAAATGAATCAGGAATGAACCCAAGAAAATTAATGTCAATTAACCTGTCGATTATGTACAAAAATAAACTTGATAAAATCATTCCTGATTTTCTGATCATTCCGTCTATTCCAATACAACTATTAATTTTACGTTCACGTATTGCACGTAAAATTCCGAATGTTGTATCGAACACAACGAAAATTATTAATAATTTAAAACATAAATTTTGTGCGAGTATACGAAAATATTCTTCAACCATTTTTAAACCCTTCCTTTCTAATAATATTATAACAATAATTAATTTTTTAGAAAAGGTTTAAATGCTTCTTTTATTGAAAATTCCGTGTCCACTAATTTAACACCACCGTTTAACATGCTTGAATGTTAATTTTCCTGAAGCAGTAAAACCAATTTTAAAATCATTTATATTAAATGTTTTTTCAACTTCCTGAAATTTTCCGTTTGGATCTTCTTCATAAGTTTTATAATAAAGAACGCCTGAATCATCTTTTTTATACATACATTTTTTCGGAAGTCCTGCACATGTAATGTTATATTCATTCCCAAACTTTTCACAATAACACTTTTGACGTAAAAACTTTGCTTCTTCAAATGAACTTTCATGTTTCCACTTACCAAGTTCAACATCATCAATTTCACAAAACAATTTTAATTCTTCAATTGGAAGTAAAGTGTGAATTGAATCCGTATCTGAATAACAGTAAAGATCTTTTCCATATTTTGAAAGCGAATATTCTTTTATTTTTTGTGAAGTTCTAATTGTAACTTCACGTGCATAACTTGTTATGAATGCACCCATTGGAATATAAACACCCTTTTTTTCTTCAGGTTCTGAAAATCTATATTTTACAACGTCATCAACTAAATAAGGAAATTTTGATTTTGTTTCTAAAGAAGTTGCAAATTTTCCATATAATGAATTTAACATCAGTTTTGCTAAAGTTCGCATTCCTTTATTTCCTGAACGTGTACTTTCATTTTTAACTTCAATCCATTTATCTATATATTCATCAAAAAGTCCTGAAATTCCTTTAAACTTCCAACCATTCAACCATTCTATATCATAAACATCATAATGTTCAAAAAATAACTTCAGGTCAATATTTGTTAAACATAAATTTACAATTTCACCTTTTGAACTTTCAATGTATTCATTTGGCATGAAATACCATTTGTAATGTTTATCTTTTAATTGAATTGTTGGAATCTTATTTTTCTTTATTTTAAATGAACATGTAAAACTTTGAATATATAAAGGGTAAACCCTATCAGAAACATATTTTCCTTCAAAAAATTTTCCTTCACCAAATGGAAGTAATCTTTTAGATCTCATGATTGAAGGGTATAGTGAATTGACGTCTAGAACTAACCCTTTCCCAACAAGTTTTTCTTTATATTCAGGGTTTAAATAAGTGAATCCACCTTTGTATGCTTTTCGTATATCTTTGTCAGCTTCCTTTGTTAATTCAGGAAAATAATAATCAAACCTTCTTTTCTGAATAATGTTTTTAAAATCTTTTAAAGCATTTGATCCCTGTGTCATGGAAGTCAAATTTTGTTTAAATAAAACATTAAGTGCTTTTGCCATTATTAAAACATCATTTGTAATATAATCTTTTTCTTCAGGTGTTAAAATGTGATTCCTTGAACGTGGTGTGTTATAATCAAGTGTTAATTTTGATATTTCAAGATTAAAACTTTTAGCAACTTGATCAACTGAAAAAGGAATAATTTTAAGTGAATCATAAAACTTTACTTTTTTAACCTTCTTATTTCCTACTTTAAAAAATACTTCTATTGAATAGAACATTCCCATGTCTGAAATAAGTGTTGTAAATGTTTTATCTTTCCTATATTTTCTATTTTCAATATGTTCAAAACCATGTGAAAGTAAATAATAAATTATAAATTCACCGTCAAACTTCAGATTGTGAAAATAAATTTCAGGATTTTTTTCAGCTTCACAAAATTCAAAAAATGAATCAATACTGTTTCCAAATTTTAAATTTTCACTTCCAATTTCACAAACTGCCCACGCCCACACAAAACTTTCATCTTCAAGCCAAGTTGCAGTTTCAAAATCACCTGTAAACTTCATTTATTTTTACAATCCAAGTTGTTCAAGTTCATAAAAATATCTTTCATCAGAATCCATTGAAAATCTAAGTATTCCTTCACTTTCATCATAAAATTCTTGAAGGTTTGAAAATCCTGAATCTTTTATTGCATTCCAAAATTCTTCAGGATCTTTAAACTTTTGTGCATATTCAACAATTTCTTTCCTTCCCATTCCTTTAAATGCTTTTATAAAATTATCTTGAAACGTTTTTGCTTTTTTACGATTGAAATCTGAAGTGCCTTGAACTTTTATGCGTTCCCTTATTCTTTTAAAATCTTCACCTGTTGCAGTTTCAAGTTTTTGAAGTGAAGCAATTGTTCCTCTTATTTCATTTATTCTCTTGTTTCCTGTTCCAAGTGTAGCTTCCAAACCGAATAATTCACCTGTAAGTCTTTTTTCTGCCCTTCTTCTTTCAGCTTTCAATTCAGTATATTCCCAAGCAGTTATTTCAATTCCTGAATCAAGTTTTATTGCTTTTTGTTTTGCTGGATTTGTAAACCTACGAAGTGAACCAATCATTCTATTTAATTCCTGCCTTGTTGTAATTCCTGATTTAAGTTCTTTATAGTCAACTACATCAGGAAGTACAAGATCAGATTCAGCACTTTCAAGCTTCTTTATTGTTTTATTAAACCTACTAACGGCACTTGATAACTTTCCTATATCAGAACGATTCCATTTTATATTATATTGTTTCGCCATTTTTAATTCTCCTTATATATAGAATTATTTATTAAAATACGAAATCCCCTTTTTTCTATCTTTTTATATAATGAAATATATAAAACTTCATTCAATGTTTCAAGAAATCTTGAATTGACTATTTTATAACGATTTATTAATTTGTATTTTTCTTCACGAACATACGCTTCAACTCTATTTGCAAAATTCCTTCTATAAAATGCAGATGAAAAATAAAATCTAAAATTATAATAGTCAAAATAATAAGGTGATTCATTGATATTATTATATACTACTTTTTGATCTTGTTCCACTTGAATTATTTCCTTTCTTTAGATTTTTGGAAGGGGATTTTCACCCCTTCATCTTATGCTTCAGGGTAAAATTCAACTGAAGTATAATTTCTTTTGTTTTTAGATTTTCTAACATCAAACTTTGTTGGAAGTCCGTCACGAATTATTTCTTCATGTTCTTCTTCAGTAAATTCCTTCATGTTATCAGTTAAAACCTTTCCACCAAAATAAAATGCTTCATGATCTTCATCAATTATAAATACAACGTATTCACCGTCAGTTCCTGTAATAAAGGCGTAATCTCTTATTGTTACTGTCTTTCCTTGTAATTCTTCAGCATTTCCCTTTGTACGATCTGCCATGAACTCAATTCCCTTTCCTGCATTCATGCTTTTTGCTTTGTCTTTTAAACTCATTTTTTCCTTCTTTCTCCTATATAATAGGTGATAAAATATTTTGATTCTTTAACGTCTATCAATAAAAGACGGCTGTTTGTAAGAAATAGTTTATCTTCCGTATATTTACGGAATGTTAATGACTTTTAAAATGGAAGTTCTCCTTCTCCGAAAAACTTCAACTTTTTGAATGTTTGAAAGTACACGTTCAATTAGAACTCTACTTTTCAAACAATATTCTTTTATTGTTATTTTTCCTGAAATATATTCATGACGTAAAACTTCACGTTCATGTTCAAGCTTCTTTGCGTTATTTAAAAAATAACGTCCTTCAGATTCATCTTCAACTTGTTTTTCAAAACTTCTTGTATCTATACAACTAATATTATTAAAATATATCATTTTACAAAAACCTCTTTTTTAAAATTTCTTTTTCCTTGTCTGTTTTGTGAGTGACAAGAATATATTCGTCAATCATTTCCTCATTTATACAATCTAAATAAAAACTTTCAACATAACGTTTAAAATCATCTATAACTTTTTGATCTTTATAATTAAATACCCTTTTTCCACTTGTATAATTAAATATCATTTTTTAAAATTCCTTTCAATTCTTTTATTTTTGTTTTGTTTGTTTTGAATTTATTATATATTAGTAACTTAATTTTATACATTGTTTTTTCATTTTGATTCATTCTATCTTTTAAACTTTCAATTAGAAGATCTCTATTTGTTATTATGCTTTTGTAAGCATTTTCAAGGTTATCAACATTTAAGTTATTCATGAGTTTTTCATAATCCTGTTCAATCTTTGTTTTTTCTTCATTTACATCATTCTTGACTTCCGAATAATCAAGAACGTGACCATAAAATTTATTTCCCTGTTCAGGAACATTGATTCCATATAATATTTCAATTGTATTTTCTTTTATTTCTGCATGAAGTATATTATCTAACAATACAATTTCATCTTTTAATTTTAAATAATTCATTTTATTCACCTCTTATTATTTTTAAAATCTCATCACTTTCGTACAATAGATCACCATATAGTGTATAAGCTACATATGGTGTTGTATCTACTATTGTTTCTATCTCTTTTAATTTTCTTGTTAATACTTGATTTCCTTTTTGTAATTTTCTTATTAATCTTAATGTAACCCTTGCTTCAGTTTGACATGCCCTTTCTAATTTTTCAATCAATTCTTTTTCCATTTTAGTCATGTTTTTCACCTCTATTTACTATTATTTCATCTAAAAATGATAAGTTATTCAAGTAAATCTTTTCACATTTCGATTTTATATTACGTATTGTTTCATAAGGATTTTTTTTCAAATTTGAATGTAAACTAATATTTGCTTCTGAATAAATATCTTTTATTAAGTGAATTAGATATTGCCTTTCACTTTGAAGGTTGTGAACCTGTTCTTCATACTGTTCAATTAAAAATTGTTTTCTCTTTAATTCTTGTTTTCTTTTTCTTCCAAACATAACTTATTCCTCCATACACCAATTATAAAATTCTTTTCCAATCCAATATAGATCAAAAAATGCTAATGGAATTATAAGCAAGTTAATTTTTTCAATTAATACACAAATTAATGTTGGAACAATTCCTGTTATAATTCCTAAATATAAAATTATTATGAATAACTTTCCAAGACTTCCAAGGAAATCTTTTGTTGCTTTTAGTTCGTCATCATCTAAATCAAAATTCTTTTTCTTCATTTGTTTATTCTCCTTTCCAAATTCTGATTTCATTTTATCACTAAAAAATTATTTGTCAATATTTTTTTGAAAAATTTTTAAAAAATTTTTTTCATTTTTATTTTCAATTTATTGTGTTGACTTATTTTTACGTTTATATTATAATAAAAATGAAGATTGTGATTTTCAATAACATTCTTCATTTGTTTTCCAAGGTGGACGAATTTGTTAATATGAAGTTTTTAAGGGTTAATAATCCAAACGTGAAGAACGTTCCCTTTTGGCGTGGTTGCTAACTTTGTAACATTTTCACGTCTGCCTTTTTATTTTAGGAGAATATAACATGCACTTTTATAGTTTGGAAAAAGTAATTTCATATAATATACCCGTTAATATCATAATAACTGAACGTGGCTATGGAAAAAGTTATTCCGTGAAAGATTACGTAATTCAAAGATATTTGAAACATAACGAACAGTTTCTTTATATAAGAAGATATGAAAACGAACTAAAATCAGTTTTTGAACATGGTTCTGCAGGTTCTCAAAAAGATTTTTTTGACGATTTGAAATCAAATTTTCCTGAACATACCCTTCAGGCAAAAAATAAAAAGTTCTTTTGTGATAATGAAGTTTTTGGATTTGCTAAAAGAATGACTGAAGCACAAGATTTGAAATCTTCAACATATACTAACGTCACAACAATAATTATTGATGAATACCCTATCGAAAAAGGTAAACGTTATTATCTTCCAAATGAAGGAATGATTCTTTTAGGAATGTTTGATTCAATTATAAGAAATAGATCAAACGTAAAAATTTTTATTTTAGGAAACGCAGTTGAAGGATTAGAATATTCACCACTTTTTATGTTCTTTGATTTAAAGCTTCCTTATGGTAAAAAAGACATCAAACTTTTTAAAGATAATACTATTCTACTTCAATATGCTACATCTTCAGAATTTAGAAAAGAACGTGAACAAACCTTGATTGGAAAACTTGCTAAACGGAACACCTTACGAACAATACGCTATTCAGAATCAGATTCTTGATAAGAATAACACATTCATTGAAAAGAAAAAAGGTTCGGCAATCTTTTCTTTTGCTTTTATATATGAAGGAAATTATTATGGTGTTTGGAATGACTTTAATGAAAATAAATGTTATGTGTCAAAAGATTATGATCCATATTCACCATATATCTATGCAGTAACACTTAAAGATCATCAACCAAACACAATGCTTTTACGTTCTGTATCAAAATATAAACAATGGAAATTCTTTATTGAAAATTATAAATATGGAATCGTTTATTATGAAAATCAGAAAATTAAAAAATACACAAATGACGTTATTCGCATGTTCTTGTC